>Ga0080013_1002787_pt1 | contig 19703 bp, 35 predicted proteins | sample ETNvirenome_6_85_FD_69236 | JGI IMG/M metagenome (GOLD analysis project Ga0080013, IMG submission 69236) | Marine viral communities from the Pacific Ocean - ETNP_6_85 (SPADES assembly) (version 2) | ecosystem: Environmental > Aquatic > Marine > Oceanic | place: Pacific Ocean | collected 2013-06-19 | reverse complement strand
TGGACGTAACGAAGATAACAAGGCAGCAGAATATGCTGAACTTGCGAAGGGTCAAGGGTATCAACCGACACAAAAGTTGAAGGTTGAGCCCATGACTCTGAAAGCGCTTGTCCGTGAGCGTATTGAGGCGGGGAAACCTTTGCCAACGGAAATTTTCAATGTATTCATTGGGAATAAAACAACAATAAAAAGGAAACAATAAACATGAACAAAGAAGCAAACATCACGAAACGTGAAAATGCAGGACCATTAGCTACAAATGTATTTGAAGCTGATGCAGGCCAAGGGATTACGAATATAAAGCAAGAAGATTTAGCTTTACCATTTCTTAAAGTCTTGGGCCAATTATCCCCTGAAGTAAATAAGAGGGACGCTAAATATGTCGACGGTTCACAACCTGGCATGATCATCAATACCGTTACTAACGAATTGTATGATGGCGAAAAGGGGGTAGAAGTATTGCCCGTCTATTACAAAAGACAGTACATAGAATGGCAAGACAGAGGTGAAAGTAAAGGAGCTCCCGTCAATATTTATGACGCAGGAGACGACATACCTAAAACTACAAGAGATAAAAGTTTTAAGGATAGATTAGCTAATGGTAACTATCTGGAAAATACTGTAAGTCACTTTGTAGTATTACTCGGCAAAACTCCTACAACAGCTTTGATTTCTATGAAAGCGACTCAATTAAAAATTAGTCGTAAGTGGAACTCAATGATGATGGGGATCAAAATGCAGGGTAAAAATGGTTTATTTACACCGCCAACATATAGCCACATTTATAAACTAAAAACTGTACAACAGTCTAATGACAAAGGTACATGGTTTGGTTGGGATGTGTCCAAGGTTGGACCAATCACTGACAAAGGGATCTATGAGATCGCTAAAGGTTTTTCTACAAACGTCTCAAAAGGCGCTGTTGTGGCAAAACATGGCGAATCGCAACCAAAAGACGAAGCACCGTTTTAATAACTTCTTTGTGAAGAAGAAAGGGGCGGTGGCGCGAGAGTTAAACCGCCCCGCGAAACTATTATGAAGAATTTTATTGATTTATTTACAGGATTAAAACGAGCTCACGGGTGTACTTACGTCGAAAAGAAAAGTTCTGACGGAACAAAGATTAAAGGAAAATCTTTCGTTAAACGTGAACCCGTCACCGATAAACTTTGGCAAGATCATCTAAATGGCATTGAACCAAGTCTAGGAATTATACCAATTGATGAAAACAATAAATGTCGATGGGGATGTATAGATGTTGATAAATATAATTTAAACCATAAAAAACTTATCAATCTTATTAATAATAATCAATTACCTTTAACTGTATGTCGATCTAAAAGTGGAGGAGCGCACATTTTTCTATTTACTACTATTCCAGTAGAAGCTAAACTTTTACGAGATAAGCTCACAGCAATTAGTGCGTTTTTAGGGTTCGGCAGTGCGGAAGTTTTTCCAAAACAGATTGAATTGAAATCGGAAGATGATACAGGAAATTTTTTAAATTTACCATATTTTAATTCAACAAATACCACAAGATATGCCTTTAATTTTAAAGGTGAAGCTATTACACTATCTCAATTTTTTTTAGCAATAAAACGACTCACTCCTGAAGAATTAGAAAAATTAGAATTAAAAAGACCACCATCAGAATTTAGTGATGGTCCCCCTTGTATAGAATCCTTAACTCAAACTAAATTAAACGATGGGAGAGATAGGGTGCTTTACCAATATATTCAATACGCAAAACGAAAATGGCCAGAAGACTGGCAGAAACATATTAACTCTTTTAATTATAAATATTTTGACCCACCATTAGAAGACAGAGTTATCCAAGAAAAAATAAAATATAATTTAAATAGAGAATTAGGATTTAAGTGTAATGAAGAACCAATGTGTGATCATTGTGATAAGAAATTATGTTTAACAAGAAAGTATGGTATCAGGGGTCAATCCTTATTTCCTGATTTAAGTGATCTACAGAAAATTAATTTAGATGAACCTTATTATTACGTTAATGTTGATGGTGAACGAGTAAAACTCAAAGATACTTCGTATCTTCAAGAACAAAGATTATTTCAAAGAGCGGTAATGGAATATGTTAATAAAGTCCCACCAACGTTAAAGAAAAAAGATTTTAATGAGATGGTAAGATTATTGTTTGCTAACATAGAAATTGTTGAACCACCTGAAGGATCTTCAAAAGTAGAACAACTGCTGGATCATCTTGAAGTATACTGTACCGACCGTACAGCAGCAGGCGCTACAAAAGAAGACATGCTTCGGGGAAATGTCTGGACACATGAAGGAACACATCATTTTATTTTTAGAGAATTTTTTAATTCTCACCTTCTTAAAAGAAGGTGGACTGAAAAATATGATGAAACACAGATGTTATTGAGAGACAAGTGTGGATGTAAAATTAAAAGAGAAATAATAGGAAAGAAAAATAAAACAATCATGACGATAGAAAAGTTTGAAAAAGCTGAAAATGTATATCGCCCTAAACAATTTAAACCTAAGGAGGTATTTTGAAAACTATTGTATTAGGACCACCAGGAACAGGCAAAACAGAAACTTTATTAAACGAAGTAGATAAATATTTAAAAACAACCGATCCTAATCGTATTGGTTATTTTTCCTTTACTCAAAAAGCAGCTTACGAAGCAAGAGATAGAGCCATGGATAAATTTAATTTAACCGAAGACGATCTTCCTTATTTTCGAACCCTCCATTCCCTAGCCTTTAGAAGACTGGGTATTAAAAAAGAAAATGTAATGCAACGTAAACATTATGCTGATGTAGGAAAACAAACGGGAATACGTGTAGATTATAATGAATGGGACGATGACCAAACAGGATTATTTACCACCAACAGTGATTATTTAAGAATTATTCAACTTGCCAGATTAAGAGGTATTACGCCTGAACAACAATATAATTTAAAAGAACATTCTCAGGAGGTTTCCGTCGAAGATTTAAAAATTTTAAGTAGTGAATTAGAAAGTTATAAAAAAGCTCATGGACTTATTGATTTCAATGACATGATCTCCGATTTTATAAAATCAGATGCTTCCCCTAAATTTGATGTTGTATTTATTGATGAAGCTCAGGATCTATCTCGCTTGCAATGGAATATGGCCAAATCTATTTGGGATAAAACCGAGGATAATTATATTGCAGGGGATGATGATCAAGCTATTTTTAGATGGGCGGGTGCGGATGTGGATAGTTTTATTACTCAAACAGGAAAAATATTAAAACTTACAGAATCCTATCGAGTGCCAGGAGTGGTACATGATTTAGCCATGGGAATTGTTAAAAGAATCTCCAAAAGACTTCATAAAGAGTGGGCACCTAAAAGTAAAAGTGGACAACTTTCTTATTATCATGAATTTAAAGATGTGGATATGAGTAGCGGAAAATGGTTTGTATTAGCAAGAACTCGTCACATGTTGAATGAATTGGAAAACGTTTTGTATTCTAAGGGATTATATTATCGAAATAAATTTAAGAAAGGGTATGAAAAAGATTTACATGAAGCGGTCATTGATTGGGAAAGATGGCGTAAAAACAATGACTTAAATCATGATCAAATTAAAAGAATGGCTTCCTATATGTCTCCCGACCATTATCAAAAAGAAAATCTTCAATACTTAAACAAAGATAAATCTTACAGTATGACGGAAGCCTATAACAACCAAGGATTAAAAACTAAAAAAGTTTGGTATGAAGCTTTTGATGCTGCTCCACAGAATCAAATTGAATATATTCGAAAAATGAGAGCGAATGGTGAACAACTCAATAAAGAACCGCGGATTTTATTATCGACAATTCATGGTGTCAAGGGAGGAGAATGTTCAAACGTAGTTCTTCTTACTGATTTAAGCAGGAATACTCAAAAAAGTATGGATCGGTTTCCGAACGACGAGAATCGATTATTCTACGTTGGAGCAACACGAACTAAAGATCATTTACATATTATTAGACCTAAAGATATTTATAAATCATTTCGCTTATGAGTGTATGGAAAAAACAGATAGGTGGGAATCATTATAGGAAATATAAAATTCAACCTAGTGCATTTTGTACTGAGAATAAGTTGCTTTATCCCGAAGGAACTGTTATTAAATATGTGATACGTCATCAAGATAAAGGAGGAAAGGAAGATTTGTTAAAAGCAAAACATTTTATAGATATGATTATTGAGAGGGATTATTCTTAATGCAAATTCCTCTCTTCAAGCCACAGACAGAGTGGCTCCCGCCAGAGGAGTTTCCAGATTTAACGCAAGCATGCGAGATTGCAATTGATTTAGAAACAAAAGATCCAAATTTAAATATAAGAATGGGATCAGGATCTGTTGTTGGAGTTGGTGAAGTCGTTGGAATTTCTGTAGCAACAGAAGATTTTTGTGCATACTATCCTATCGCCCATGAAGGTGGTGGTAATATGGATCGTAAGATGGTTTTAAAATGGCTCAAAGATGTTTTAAAAACTCCTTCAGATAAACTTTTTCATAATGCGATGTATGATGTTTGTTGGTTGCGATCATTAGGTTTAAAAATTAATGGAAGAATCATAGACACGATGATTGCTGCAGGCTTAGTCGATGAAAATCGATTACGTTATGATTTAAATGGAGTTTGTAGAGATTATATTAAAAAAGGAAAAGACGAATCAGCTTTATATGAAGCTGCTAAATCCTGGGGCGTAGACCCAAAAGCTGAAATGTATAAACTACCAGCAATGTACGTAGGGTCTTACGCAGAGCGTGACGCCCAACTCACACTGGAGTTGTGGCAAATACTTAAGAACGAAATTTTAATTCAAGATATTGGAGCCGTATTCAAAATGGAAATGGAATTATTTCCTTGTCTAGTGGATATGAGATTTCTCGGAGTGCGTGTAAATCAAGAACAAGCCGCGATCGAAAAGAAAACGTTAGTAGAACAAGAGAAAAAAATGTTGGGGGAGGTGTTAGTAAGTACGGGGATAGATGTGCAGATATGGGCTGCGCGTTCAATTGCCAAGGTTTTTGACAAATTAGGATTGCCTTATGAACGAACGGTTAAGACTCAGGCTCCAAGTTTCACTAAAAATTTTTTAGCGAATCACCCACACAATGTAGTGAAGTGTATTGCTAAAGCTAGAGAAATAAATAAAGCCCACACAACTTTTATAGATACCATTTTAAAACATAGCCAAAAAGGTAGAATCCATGCGGAAATTAATCAACTGCGTGGGGACGGTGGAGGAACGGTAACAGGAAGATTCTCGATGAATAATCCAAACCTCCAGCAAATTCCAGCAAGGAACAAGGAACTTGGACCACGGATCAGATCTTTATTTATTCCTGAAGAAAAATGTACATGGGGATGTTTTGATTACAATCAACAAGAACCCCGACTCGTCGTACATTATGCCTCCTTACAAAATTTATATGGAGTTGATGAAGTCGTCGAGTCTTATAAAAATGAAGATGCCGATTTTCATAAGATCGTTGCAGATATGGCTGATATTCCACGACGTCAAGCCAAGACAATTAACTTAGGATTATTTTATGGAATGGGAAAAAATAAATTACAAGCTGAACTGGGAGTTAGTAAACTTCAGGCTGAAAATTTATTTAGAACCTATCATGCTAAAGTTCCTTTTGTGAAACAACTCATGGACGCGGTCATGAAACGTGCTCAAGAATCAGGTAAAATTAGAACATTACTTGGAAGACTGTGTCGTTTTCATTTATGGGAACCCAATCAGTTCGGGATTCATAAAGCATTACCTCATGACCAAGCACTCTTGGAACACGGACCAGGTATTAGGAGAGCCTACACCTACAAGGCATTAAACAGATTAATACAAGGATCCGCAGCCGATATGACTAAAAAAGCAATGATTAATCTACATAAAGAAGGAATTATACCTCATGTACAAGTACATGATGAGTTGGATATTTCCGTAAAAGATGATAAAGAAGCTAAACAGATAGTACAAATAATGGAAACTTCAGTTGAGCTGGAAGTACCTAATAAGGTAGACTATGAAGCTGGCCAAAACTGGGGCAATATAAATTAGGAGGAACTATGGAAACAGTTAAACAGATCTGGAAAGATCACCGAAAAGTTTGTATCGGTGCAGGTGTTGTACTTGTGATTTTAATAATCGCAGCACTTTAAGGGATGATACATGGCTTACTTGAACGCAAACATTCCTGCCACGTATGCGCAGGTAAGAAAAGAATATTTATATGACCTTCAAGAACACCATGGAGAAGTGGAAGACTGTCTTATCTTTGGTATGGCATCGATTACAGGGCGTCCTATACTCTTTCATGCAATTATGGAAAACGGAGCTGTATTCTACCGTTTGCCAATCTCTGCGTTCATACAAAGAGGATTTAAAGCAAATGAGGTTCCTAGGATGCGACTTGATGAGCTGGAGCTTTGGAATTGCTTTAGTTACTATCCTGCTATTACTTCTTTTGATGTCTTAGACGGTCAGTCCTGTAAATTCATAGGAAAAGATAAGGAATGGTATCCTGGTGCGTATCTTTTTACGGTTGACTGGGGTCATCCAGAGAGTAATATAGTGGACACTGATCATTCGGAGATCCCGCAAGAACATAAATGCGCACACATCATAGCCCTAGAAAATGGTAACTATGCGGCTCAGCCCAATAATAGAATAATCTGGAGTATTCCATCCTTTACGGTAAGAGATGATATACCTTATGATTGGAAAACTCAGACGACGGAGTGGAATGTAGAAGATGATAGAAAATGGAGAACAGAAGATTCGGATAAATTCTTCTATGACATTGAAGAAACAAAAACTACCTCCGAGCTTTTAAAAGAAGGTTTTGAGAAGGAACAAAATGATTAAATGGATAAAAACACAATTTAAAAAAGTATGGGACTATTTAAACAGAGATGACAAAGTGTAAAAATTGTAATTGCAATTGCCACTGTTCTTTAAAGGAACATGGTGATATGTATGGAGTGTGTAATTGTATGAATTGTGAACATGAAGAGTGTGAAGTATGCCAATAGATCCAAAAAAATGTTGTGATACGCACTCAAAAGAAAAAGAAGACAACGGAGAGTGTTGTCAAACGCAAAACGAAGAAAAAACAGAGGAGCCAAATGAATAAATTATTTCTAGTGCTCGCACTATTATTTGCCTTGAGCGCCTGCTCGGTCGGCAAAAAATGTACCTATACTCAAGAAGGAACAAAAATTTCATCTTGGATATGGTTTTATGGTAGCGACAAACCGATTGATTTAGACAAAAACAATTGTACTTAGGAGTTTATGAGAATTGATGAAGTACCTGTATATCTTTTTAATACTGACACTAATGGTGTGTTCAACAGCCTATTCTGCAGAAACACAAACGAATGTTTCGGGATCTAATACAAGTATTGAAGGCGGGTATGAACAAAGTACAACTTACGAATCAGGAAGTAGCTCAAGTTCAACAACATCTAATACATCTAATTCTAATATAAGATCTGCACCTCCAAGTGCAGGAGCACCTTCTTACAATTCAATGACACAAGACGTATGCGCCGTAGGTGCATCCGCAGGCCTACAAACATTTGGTGTGGGTATTTCTGGCGGTAAGCATTTCATTGACAAAAATTGTGAACGACTTAAACTAGCTCGGATTCTAAATGACTTTGGTATGAAAGTTGCAGCGGTTGCAATCTTATGCCAAGATGAAAGAGTATTTGAAAGCATGATACAAGCAGGAACACCTTGTCCAATTGACGGAAAAATTGGTAAGGATGCTCATGCTTTATGGAATAAATATGACTTTGAGAGACCAGATTATAAAGCATATGTTAAGCGTATGAAAAAAAGAGAGAAGGTAGCACCTACTCCTAACGCCATATCTTTAAAAGAAGTAGATAAAGTCACATGGACAGAACCAAAATAAAAATCAAATTTCTATTCATAGTTTTCATATGCATTTATTTGCTAGCAAGTTGTTTTGCTGATACAGTTAAAGCAGAGAATGATACAGCAACAACAACCAATATCTTACCTAACGCAGGGACAACATCTTCCAGCGTGGATAACTTTGATCTGGATGGTGTAACCTCAGGTACAGGTAATTTATCAAACAATTCAACACACAACGGATTTACAATAACTTGTGGTACAACAGTCGAGGGGAATTGTGGTAAAGCGTTTAGTGGGGAATTAGAATCTAGTCGTGACATGAAAGTATCAGCCAGTGATACTTTAATAGGAATTGATGGTACTGAATCAAGCACAACGTATACTACAACGCAAAACAAATTAAACGGTGGGATACAGTTAAATAGTTATTTTAGTGTACAAAACTGTGAAGATGGTAGTAGTAGTTTTAGCTGTGGTTACTCATCAGGAGCAAATGATTCATATAATTTACATATAAAAATAAAAGATTCGGATGGCAATACACTGTCTGAAATGACTACGACAAGATTGGATGACGCAGGATATAATGCAAACAGTGCAAAGTTTCATGACAATTTAGTTTGGAATGGAACAGGTGCAGCATCTTATGAATGGTATTGGGAAGGTATTGATGGTTCTGAAAGCACATCAGAATTAAGAGGACCCAACTTATTAGGCGCTGAACTATTATTAGATTTTCCGACAGACGATTATGAAGCTTTTACTACAGAAGAAATAGAAGAATTAAACGAAGCATTAAATACTGTTAACTTAACTGAAAATGAATTATGGGATGTCATATCAGGAATAGAAGCGGTAATGGAACAAGAATTTTCATTAACAGGTAACTTAGAAGAAGGAACGAGGTTAGAAATAAGTTTTGAAGAAGGAGGTCTAACGCTAGAACTAGCTTCAAAAGAAACAGGAGCCATCATCATGGAAACAGCAATGGTTCAAGAAACCTTTAGTAGTACACTAGAAGAAACACCTATTGAAACATTAAAAGAAGAGATAGTGAGTATGGTCCAGGAAGAAACACCTTTTCAGCAAATACTGGAAGAGGTAGCACCGAAGGAGGAAGTACATGCAAAGACAGAGACGGCAAAGGGGCCATTACCAATGGTATCTAAAAAAGAAAAGGTTTCATCAAAGAAGGAAGAAACAAAAGTTTCGAAAGCCCCTCCAGGAAGGACATCTACTAAAGAAGAAGTAAAAGAAGAACAACCCGTTGTAAAAGAAACCCAAGAAAAAAAAGAAGTTGCTAAAGAGGAATCCAGTACCGAAAGCTCTACAGAAGTTTCATCAGAAAGTACTCCCGAACAAAAACAGATACAAGCAAAAAAAGCTCTAGTTAAAAATCTTGACAGAGTGATGAATAAGGTTGATGCCGATATCAAGGACCTCGCTAAAAATCTACAAATCAAAAATCTCATCAAATTAGAGGCTATGACAAGTGAACAAGCCTCATTGGATTTGTATGCAAATACATTATTTTACAAGCCAGAAGACATTTATTTAGAGCAGTTAAATATATTTGATAACCGACAGATTTATGATAATGTAAACTTGGCGAGCTATATCAAGACTGATAAGGTCGCAATCAAGGCGAACGCCTTGCACGAAATCAATCTCAAAAAACAGAGACTATTAATAGAATTGGAGCAATTAAAAAATGGAAAAATTTAAGTTAAAAGATCAACTAGCAGGCATTGCAGCATTAATTGCAGCTATTGTTGCTATTGGTGGTGGTTTTGTGAAGTATGGTGAAATCATGACCAGACTTGATGTATTATCCGAGCAAACTGGACCTGATCTTACACCCTTAGCACGACAAATAGGTGACGCTCAAAAAGGGGTAAGTAATAATCAGATGGCAATTACAATTAACACAGAAGATATGCTGGAAAACGTCGGTGACATTAAAGTTTTACAAAAGGAAATAGAATTACTTAAACTTCAAATAGAAGAAATAAAAGTCAGTACCTCTAATCCATTAAGTCAGTAATGATTAACCACCCGCATGATGTTCAGATGATGGGTATGTTTATTTTTATTACGTTATATTTAGTTATGGAGATAATTTTTTAATGAAGCTGGGACCCGAACAAAGCGTGCAGATGCCGATGAAGACCGTGATCTCTTTAATTATCATGGTCAGTCTCGGGACGATGGGCTACTTCCAGATTCAAGAGAAGCTCAACCAGCACGACACGCTTCTTCAAATGCATACTAAAGACTTAGATCAAAATTCAGAATTTAGGATCAAATACCCTAGGGGTGAGCTGGGCCAGTCATCAGGAGAATCTGAGCTTTTCATGTTAGTGGAACATATGGCAGGACAAATTACAAAAATGGAAGATCGTATGGAAAATATGATGTCAAATAGCGTTAACATTGAACGTTTACAAAAAGATGTGGAAAAGGTATTAAGTGATATTGAAAAATTAAAAGACAAACAAAGAACGTTTGCTAATGGAACTCGATGATAGAAACAGTCACAGCATTATTATTATTTTTAAACGGAAATATGATTGAGCATGTTTACAAGCCCAATCTTAGTTCATGCCTCAAATCCAAGCGCATAGCTTCTCGTGAATTAAATCCTGAGCGCGTAATTTTTAGCTGTAAAATTATCAAAGCAAAGGTTGAACTCGACGAGCAAACAAAATATGGTAAAAGAATCGTGAAGGTATTAGATGAATAAATTACTTATATTAATTTTTACACTTTTCTTAACGGCATGCGTGGCATTCAATGCTAATGGTGAAGATAAGATAGGTCAAGGAGATGTAGTAGATCTAACAGATTCTAAGCCCAAAGAAGGTGTGGTCTTTGCAGTTTGTATCTTTGCCGTAGGTGAAGATGGAACTAAATATTTAGTAGACCACCGTCATGCTGAAAACATGGGTGAATGTATTAAAAAACGTAGAGAAGCTGTTAACAAATATAAAGACCCTAAACATAGAGAGTTAATGGGTGGTACAAGATTTATGTTTATGTGTGATAAGGTCAGAGCTGAAGTTGAAATCTTAGAAGACGGTACATGGCACATTAACAAAATACTGGGAAAATATGAGCCAGCCTACACAAAGAAAAAGACGTACGAATGATCAAAGAACTAAAAACCCTATTGCAAAAATACTTCGGTATTTCAAGCCCCAAACCTATCAAAGTAAAAAAACCTACACCCGCAAAGGTCGTGCCGCCTCACGAGAAACTAAACTCTTTCGTCGAGGAGATTGGTAAAGACATGTTTGGCCTGCGAATCAAGGTTGAATGGGGTCGATGTCCTTATTGCGAAGCGGTCACTCAATTATTAAGCTTACATGCTAATTACTTTAGATGTTCTCAGTGTCATCAAGTCACACGACAATACGTTAATGGGCATATTGCCTACCTACCGATTGATGATAAATCGGCCTTAAGTAATGAGCCGAAAGCCTAGAGGCTACGGTTACGTCCACATTAAACGCACTCAACGCAAGCGCCCTGGACGTCATGCCAAAAGACCTAATAAAAAATACAGCAAAAAGGCCAGTCGAGGCCAAGGTTAACAAGATTTACAAATAGTAAAAAATTTCTTTACAGAACATTACAAATTAACCGCTAGTATCAACGTTTTTTCTTGCATCGTTGCTAGTTGTAACGTATGTAAATTATATGGAAAATCAATTCCCACCTTCGAACTGCGTAGTACATGACGATACCCATGGATGGGGTGGCTAATTATTTTCAGCAGCGGTTGACATAAGTCCTACGAAAACCTATGCTTAAAGAGGAGAAAGAAATGATAATTGATAAAGAAATTATATCAAAAGTACCTAGGGATTATATTTTCGTAGCAGGTATTTTCAACATCGACTCAAAATATTTTAAAAAAAGAGTAGACGAAGGTGTTCAACACTCTAATATAAATTATAAAACTAATGTGCACGGGAAACATACCGCGTGGCACTTCTTTAATAAAGATAAAGAGTTTTTAACTTTATTATTAAAAATAATAGATGGGCTCGAAAGCTTAAATATAGAGTTAGAAAAATTTACTCTTGCGGAATCATGGGGACTCATCGAAGCATTTGGAGGTTATACACAAAGACATAATCATGGTCCCTATTATTTGTCAGGTGTAATCTATCTTAATGATCATCACCAAAAAGTATATTTTCCAGAAATCAAACAGGAAATTACTCCCAAAAAAGGAAGATTCGTTGTTTTTTCTTCTTTTTTAATGCATCAAACCAAGAGAAACCTTAAACATCAAGATAAATATGCTATTTCATTCAATCTTAGAAGTGTTAACGACGCAGAAAAATAATGAAAACAGACTTTATAAAAACTTATCAAGTCAATAAAAAAATATGTGAAGGATTAATTTCTTTTTTTAATAATAATTCACATCATTGGGTTAAAGGAGAAAGTGGAGGCAGCGTTAAAAACGAGGTTAAGAAATCTACGGAATTAAGCATGTCTCCTGGTTTTTGTGGCGATGTAAACTTTGTAGCCTATAAAAAACAGTTAATGAAATTTATAAACGATTATAAAAAAACATATCTTTATTGTGATTCTAATCAAAGTAAATGGGGTATGAGAGAAAATATAAACATTCAAAAATATTTACCTGACGAGGGCTATTTGCACTGGCATTATGAAAACAGGGGATGTAGGGCCACCAAAGATAGGCATTTAGTTTTTATGACTTATTTGAATACGGTTAAAAATGGTGGAACAAAATTTTTATATCAAAACAAGAAATTTAATGCCGAACAGGGTTTAACTTTAATATGGCCAGCCATTTGGACCCATACTCATAAAGGAGTTATTGCTAAAAAAGAAAAATTAATTATTACAGGATGGTTTAGTTTTTTATGAGATACGAATACACCATAACGAAAGAAGGCGGAGAAGCGGAGATTATAAAAGCGATGAGCTGGAAGAAATTATTTAAATCTCTATTGTTAAAATACCCTAAATTCAGTGGATGGTGTACCTACATTAATAAAAAAGGAAATATACAAGTAAAGGCACTCAGTGACGGGAAACTTGTTCACGAACGAAAAAGAAACTAAACGAGCTATCCAAGCTGCGGTAGATCAATATGAAGTACATCGTCGTTATATTCTTGCTAGGCACAAGCGGGGTCGAAAGAATCGAGCTCCAAACAAACGAGCCAAACTGTGGGGAGATAGCTAAAGCGTGGCGTGAAGTCAACACCACGTATCACGGCTCATGGAACACGGACCCTAAACAACAAGGAAATTATACTCCTGATGGTAAATTAATGATGGGTCATATGTGTGAATAAACTTGATTATTATAAGAAGCACCAAAAAGGAACCGCCTCTGAATGTGTAGCTATGGCTTGGTTAATTAATCAAGGCTATTATGTTTTTAAAGGAATGGGGGGTCCTATTGATATGATTGCGTTTGATCCTGTTAAGATTAAATTTATAAAGATTGATGTTAAAACAATTTATCATAGAAAAAACGGGAAAATGGCCAGTAATCGGCGTCCTGTTAAATATGATTTTATTAAAATTCTCAATGTTGATTTAAAAAATAATAAAGTATGGTTTAATCCATAACTAAAGCTATCCCGAGAGGGAAGTTAAGGGGATAGCTATTAAAGGTAAGAATTTTCCTTTACCACATTTTGGCCATATTATCAAGAGGTATCTGTGGCCCTACACGTATACTTGGTTCCAATCCTATATTTATTAACATTGGCATAACTCAATTTTTGTAATAGTTGCATGGATTCTTGATGAGCGGCAATAGAACACTCATACCAGGAGTCATAAAGCTTTGGAACTTCAACAGGGGCCAGACAGGCATTGCCCTGGATAAAAGAGCACACCCATATTATTAATATATATTTCATCTTGACTTTTTTGAGGAATATCCTATATTCTAAGTTAAACAAAGGAAAGAAAACATGACAGACATTAGTAAATATCGAAACGTTTCGCTAACTCACAAAACGTATAGCATATTAGTGAAGCTATCCAAACAATTATTGCCTCACGAAGAACTATCAATTAGTAAAACTATAGGGGCATTAGCGAAAGAGAAAGATAAAAAATTAAATGGGAAGATCAGTAAACAGTTTTAGCAGTTACGTGGGACATGCCGAAGAAACAATTGAGGAAGATAAAGTAAATCTTCCAGAAAAAGATCTTTGGGTAGCTGTTCTATGTCGAGCAGCCCTGGACGCGTTTAAAGGACCTCCTCATCTTGATATGACCAGGAAGGCAAACGCTTCTCACAAAAATCTTTATGATTTTAATAGAGATCAAGCCCGTCATTTCTTTTTACATGGTGGTTCTCACTTCAATGAAGTTTGTGAAATGGCTGGAAGAAATCCAAGGTACGTAAAACAAAAAGCAAGAAAACTTATTTTAAAACATAATGGTTGGAACGTAGATGTGCCCATCACTTCTCATTATCGCCAAGGACCTAAACGAACAAGAAAAAAATATAGAAAAAAACATTTAACGGGGAACACCTACTATGCAGCGAAAGGTCCAAAGAATTTTTATTATCAAAACATGGGTAAAAAAGGAGGGAGACCAAAACTATATGGATAAAGAATTAATGATACCTCACAAACACACAAAGATCTGCAACAATTGCCATGGTAATGGATATTTAAATGTGGTAGACCATCAGAACCTCACCCAAGTGAAACAGTGTTGGGTTTGTGAATCGAACGGGGAGATTAAGAATTATGATCAAGCTGAAGTTGACGATTTTATTTATAATACTTATTTTCGTAAGCGGTTGCAGTGAGTTTGCACTCCTTATGAGTGGGAGTTCTGTGGCCATTAGCCAGAATTCTTACGCCAAGATATATAATGGTATGGATATGTTATCCATTATGAGTACAGAAAAAAGTATAAAGAAACATGCATATGAAAAAGGAAAAAGATATATCTATGATCAAACCATTACCCGAATTAAAAGACATTGAGGGTCTAAACAAGTACACCTATAATTTTTATTATTGGGGACCTATGCTTTTTAGGTCAAAACTACACCCCAAAGATTTAAAAGCAGTTGCTAAACTTTGTAGTAAAAAATCCAGTTTCGTTAATGAAACACTCGCGGGAGTTATTAAACATGAACATTATGTTAGTCCTGCAAAACTTGTAAAAATCATAGAACCTTATCTAAACGTTTTTCGAGAGTCTTATAAAACGTGGTACGGAGGACCCTTAGACAGGCAGATGGTCGTAAGGTCAGCGTGGGTTAACTTTATGAGAGCTGGAGAATTTAATCCGCCTCACCAACATGCGGATTGTGATTATTCGAGTGTCTTCTTTATCAAAATTCCTGAAAAAATAAGAGAAGAAAATAAAAAATTTAAAGGTAGAGGCCTCGGACCAGGTTCCATTTCTTTTAGTTACGGCGAACCTCAACGTTATTCCCTTTGCTATAAACATTTCCTTCCCGAAGAAGGAGACTTTTTTATGTTTCCATCAACGCTCACGCATTATGTCTGTCCTTTCCTGTCTAATGAAGAAAGGATATCCGTCAGTGCAAATTTTAGGTTTGAATAATGTATAGACCGTTACCCGAATCGCTGACCATAAAAACAAGTAAAGTCAACGGCTTAGGTTTATTTGCTAAAGAAGGAATTGCTCAAGGTACCAACTTGGGAATGACCCACACGAAGATTGGAGATAATATTATTAGAACTCCCTTAGGTGGATTTATTAATCATAAGAGTGATGCTAATTGTGTGAAAGTAGAATTAAGAGAGTCCACAGAATTTAATGCCAAGCACTGGACATTAGTCGCTATACGCGACATTAAAGAAGGAGAAGAGTTAACGTTACGTTACACATTTTATAAGATATGAAAGACACGTTATTAAGAATCATTGAAGTTTGGTCAGGTCGAATTCATAACTGGGCCTGGAACCAACGATGGAAAGAACGAGACCATGAGGAATGGCTGAAAGGATATAGAGAATGGAAAAAGACACGTTGTCCACACAATTAAAACCCACGGTCTACGTGGCAATGCCCTGCTACGACTCGGTCAAGATCAACACGATGCTGTCGGTTATTCAACTGGTTCAACAACTGTCGAAAAGTGGAATTAAAGTCGGGATCAATACGATGAAGTCTCCTCTCATTCATCAATCACGAAACTATTTAACTTCCGCTTTTTTAACCACCGAGTATCAGTATCTCCTCTTCATTGACTCCGATGTTGAGTTTCAACCCGAAGCCGTGCTTCGCATGTTGGTGGCGAAGAAAGATATTATCTGTACTCCCTATCGCGTGAAAGCGGAAGCGGTGGACAAACATATCTACACCGTCGAGTTTAAAAATCCTAAAACCATTCCTATTCTACCAGGAGGATTGGTCGAGATTGAAGCAGGACCCACGGGTCTCATGCTAATTGATCGCAAGGTCTTCAAAAAAATTATAAAAAATCATCCAGAATTAAAAATTAAAAATAAAGCCACCCCGAGCGCGGATCAGAGCCATAAGTTCTACTACAACTTCTTTGACTTTGGTTTCCATGATGGTTATTCTACAGGAGAGGACATTTCTTTTTGTAGGTTAGCGAGAAGCAATGATTTTACCATTTTTGCGAACACGGAATCCACAACCAAGCACCACGGATCCTGGGCCTGGGAAGGAACCTTTAAGGAGTCTCTACATGGATGACACGAGGAAAATATACGATGAGTTCTTCGAGCATGCGATGCATCTCTTGAACGATCATCAGCAGTCTCCTGAACTGGTAGCAGGAACGATGATGGCGATTGCTCAGAGAATCTATCGAACTCAATTGAACGAGGAAGAGTACCGAGAGATGATGGAAGTGGTCAAAGACGCCCCCGTCGAACCCTACAACATCAAGAAAGAGAGGCTTCAATGACCTACCAACAAAAAGCAGGAGAAAAAGCTAAAATAGATGAAGCAGAATTTGCTAAAAGACTAGAGAATCCTGTGATGGCTACCTATCAGCAAAATACCCGAGAACACTGGGACGTTCAGGGAAGGTTAGATGGCGAGGTCTTCAAGTTTGAGGTTAAAGGTTTAAAAAGATTTAATCATAAAGATGCGGAACCTCAGGACGTCATGGCCTGCGTAGAGTATGTCGGGATTGCTGGGTATCCAGGATGGGTTCTGGGAAAATCCGACTACATTGCTTTTAAAAGAATTAAATATCCCTGGTTAGTGGCGAATCGACAACGATTGTGGGAGATGGTAGAGACGAAGCTCAAGGAAAGAAACTACTCTCCTTCGATTAAACCCTGGTACGAGAAGGAAGCCTACGCGACTTATGACCGTAGCTACTTTGGTAACAAAGATAAATATTGTTGGGTCCCTTATGAAGATATTGAAGGACTCCGTGATATTAAAAAATTAGAAAAATGAGTGAGGATGTCTCGTTTGGCGGTATCAGTGAAGAAATGTATAATATATGGAAGGAGGATTTAATGCCGAAGAAAAAGAAAAAGCTTAAGAAGAAGAAGAAAAAAGCTAAAGCGAAGAAGAAGAAGAAAAGATAGTTTTTATGAAGAAGAACGACCGATATAATTATGTCCGTGTTCCGAGGTCCGATGACGAAGGAAATAGAACGTATGATGTGAAGGGGCGCAAGCTTCCCAGCGTCACGACTATCCTATCACGGACCAAGGACCAGGGATTTTTGAAGAAATGGAAAGCCAAGGTTGGAGACCAACAGGCGGAAGTGATCAAGAACATCAGCTCCAAGCGGGGAACGTCCATGCACAAGTACATTGAAGCGTTTATCTTACAGAAGGGATACGAGGATTTAACGTCTTTGGGACAACAAGCTAAGACCATGGCCCAAAAGGTCATTGAGAAGGGTCTCACGCCGATTGAGGAGTACTATGGGAGTGAAGTGACGTTGTTCTATCCTGGCCTTTTTGCAGGGACCACGGACCTGGTGTGTAGGCATAATGATATGGATACGGTGGTGGATTTTAAGCAAGCCAACCAGCCCAAACGAAAAGAATGGATTGACGACTATTACATGCAGATTGCTGCATACGCCATGGCTCATGACTATCTCCATGGATCTAAGATTGAACAAGGAATCATCATGGTATGTACGCCTGATCTATATCTCCAAGAATTCAGGTTTCAAGGGGTTGAATTGCGTGACTGGAAATACAAGTTCTTAAAAAGACTAAGTGAATATTATGAAATGATAAAAGAACCATCTATAGATGAAAAAGAATTACTGGCACAATTTGAAGACAGCAAAATAAAGGAGGGTAAATGAGAGAAGCAGGAACCATAAGGGAAAGAATCTTTCAAGCCTTGATCCAACGCTACAAGGCGGATGGAGAAGCAGCTTTGGTTAAGATTGATGCTCTTATACGCGGAGAAGTATTACCTGGACATGAAGATGTGATAGGCAGTATTGATAAGCAGCTAGCTAAAATCGCTTTCGCAGAAGAAAAGATGGCAACATTAAGGCGACACTATGGCACAAACTAGGCATAAATATGGCAACATTAAGGCACGACGTTTTACACATAGTACTGAGAGCCATGAAATTGATTTGAAAATATTTTTTTTTCAAATAGGACGTAAAACGTCGAAATGAACGATTATCGTTGGTATATATAGCTGAATGTACGACGTTTTACAAAAACGTAAAACGTATAAAACGTCGTGAATGGGCTGCGCGAGTCATAAAAGTGTTTATGCTAACCTGTTTTGTGGTATTTAGTACTATATGCAAAGGAAAAAATCAAAATATCGGCATGTCGTAATCAATAAGAAGAAGTTTTATTTTTATAAGATTTCTTGGGTTGACATCACGGCGGATGGCGGGCATGCTACCTCAGAGGAGTTCGATAAGTTTGAGTGTTCTAAGATGGTCTCTTTTGCATATGTCTACAAACGAACTAAGAAGTTTGTGTGGACATTTGCTAGTTATGACTCGAAGGATGAGGCATATAGTGATCGGAACGTGTTCCCTAGAGGGTGCATAACTGGAATGGAGAAATTAAATGTGGAATAGAAAGGAAGCATAAATTATGCAGTGGCCTACTTTAATTGTGGATGATTTTTTTACTGATCCCCATGCTATTGTGAAATTATCAAAGACATTTAAATATCAGAAAGCAAAAGATATTCCTGGGACGCGCACTACCCCTCTTCATGAAATAGATAATCCTTTCTTTCAATGGTCTACTCGAAAAATTATATCTCTTTTATATCCTTCACAAATAGCAGACTCGCGTGAGTATTTTGATGTAAAATGGCAGGCGAGTCAATATTTTCAGCGTGTTCCTTTCAACACTTATGGAAAAGAAGGTTGGATACACAGTGATCGAGGGGATGAGTTTACTGCAATTATTTATTTAAGTGAGCATCCTAATAGTGGCACCTGCTTGTATGAAGGAAAATATTTTGATTCTAACCCTGAATATGAGGAAGAGAAAAGAAGATTTAATATGGAGTTAACAGATTTAAATCGTATGGAAAAATATAGAGAGAAGAATAATTCTCGATTCCGTAAGAAGGTTGAATTGTTCTCTACTTTTAATAGATTAGTTTTATATGATGGGGCTCATTGGCATGCGTCAAGAAATGATAATAAGAGTAAGAGTGACAGATTAACATTAATTACCTTTTTTAATGATGTAACTTGTAAAAATATTCGTTATCCCATTACTCAAATGAGGAGAATTTAGATTATGTGGAATCCTGATAATATTATGTTGTTGGGGTGGACGCTGGTGCTTCTGGCACTGGGGTT
>Ga0080013_1002786_pt1 | contig 19713 bp, 28 predicted proteins | sample ETNvirenome_6_85_FD_69236 | JGI IMG/M metagenome (GOLD analysis project Ga0080013, IMG submission 69236) | Marine viral communities from the Pacific Ocean - ETNP_6_85 (SPADES assembly) (version 2) | ecosystem: Environmental > Aquatic > Marine > Oceanic | place: Pacific Ocean | collected 2013-06-19 | reverse complement strand
AACACTATATGTTAAAATACAAAATTCCGATGTACTAAACCAGGCACTACAACAAACTATTCCAGATCTTCCTAACAAATATATGCACATGTCTATAGCAAATGTGCATGGTGGTAATCCATATCAGTCTGTGGGCGATATTAATGAGAATGATGAATATGACGAAAATAAAGTTATTGTTTCGGCTGTTCAACAAAAAAAGAAAGAAAAGAAACCACAGCAGAAGAAAAAAGGAGGCCCCGGAGGCCTTGTCAAGAGGCTAAAAGGAGCCAGAATGCCTGATAGCAAAATTCGAGAAATTTTATCAAAAGCTCATCCAGATTTATCGGAAAAAGATGTTGATAATATGCTTGCAAATATAACAGCATCAAGGGAGACAAACATGCTTAAAGAATTAATTAAAGTAGCAAATAGTTTGGACAAGAATGGCCTGAGGAAGGAGGCCGACTATCTGGATGGAATTATTCAAAAGTTGGCCGCAGAGCGAGGAGAGGAGGAGGCTAATGTAAGTCTAGAATTTCCAATAAATCGGGGCTTTAAAGATCAAGACAGAAATAGGTTTAGAAAGTTTGAGGTTGGCCCAATAACTAGCCCTGAAGATATAGCCCTTATTCAGCGAGCATTGGATGATTATTCGGAAAAAAATGATGGCCCTAAATATTTGGTAATACACAGTGAGCTTCCGGAGGGCGAGGGCGGGCGACATTCTCCAAGCTCAGAGTGGATGCGATACGTTCATGGAAATGAACCAGCACCCGAAGGAGCCGAGGTTGTTCTTCATTTGGCTACTTTTGATTTGCCAAAGAAAAGAATTATTCACTTTAAAACAGCAAAAGATCATAAGTATGGAAAGATTGAGGTTGATAAGTCGGCACCACCACTGCAACCACCGGAGCCACACTATATTCCGGGTCATGATGAGCCGATGGAGAAAGCCCGATATGAAGAGGTCTTCCCATTGGGAGGAAGACTTGAGGGAGAATTTTAAAATTAAAGGATTTCAAATTGATTAAAGAATTAATTAAAATAGCAAATGAATTAGACTCAAAGAGCTTGAAGAAAGAAGCAGATTACTTGGATGATATAATCAGAAAGTATGCTTTCAAGATAAAGCGAATGACATCAAAGTGCACAGGCTTTTCTGCAATAAAATATAGAGCCTCATATATGACGACAGATCTGTCAGATTGGGATAAAGATTTATATAAAAAAACAATATCGGCCTTTGGAAGGGATATCAAAAAAGATGAAATTTCTTTTGAATTAATTGAGACAATATGTTCAAGGGTGCATAAGCATATTCCTAACGCAGCTTGGCAGACTATCCCTCCCTATGTCGAGGGAACTCAAAATAGACCTTCTGTGATTGGCTTTAGAGTTGAGGGCGGAAAAGTAACTTATGATTCAAGCGTAAATGGTGGATACCGCAATGCTCATACCGGGTTTGACTGGGGTGCCTTTGATCCCGCTCCATTCACAGTAGCTGTTCAAAAGCATATAAATAATTTTAATCTTTTAGGAGACCCAAGGTTTAAATTTGAACTTATAATAATTCATGGTATGTAAAGATTAGAATATAACAAATATTTTAGACAAAGGAAGGCTTCAAATTGATTAAACAATTAATCAAAATAGCAAATAAGCTAGACAAAAGAGGTCTCGCAAAAGAGGCAGATCTTTTGGATAAAATTATTTTAAAGCTTGCAGGTAGCGGAGAATTCTATGAAGATTGGGATCTCAACAAAGAAGAAGAAATAATACAGGAAGATCAAAAAGTTTTTGAGGCAGGTAGAGACAAGATAAAAAGCTGGTTTGAGTCTGCAAAGAATATCAAGATAATGGAAGAGCATTATCCTGGATTTATAGATGCCTTTATCGATGTAAATTTTAAAGAATTTTTAAAACTCGATGCTCTGGGTCCAAAATATATTGATAGTGGTGCATCGGGAGATGCTTTTCTGTTAGAAGATGGAGATATATTAAAAATATATAGTGATAGGCAATGGAGCACAGGTGAATTAAATAGAGAACAAATGCATAGAGATAGACATCAATATGTTTATAATAAAGATTCTTTATATGAAGCGATACCTGGAAGCAGAGAGTTTCCCGTTGTATATGCAGAAGGAATTCTTGAAATTCCTCGTAGTTATAAGGGTGCGAAACTAAACTTTAGTTGGTCTACTAGTCCCCAATCATATAATCCATATTGGGTTATTATTGAACGCTTTGACACTTTAAGCGAAAGATCCAAAAGGTATTTTAAAAACAAAAAGCCTTATACCGAGGAAGATGCAGTCTCAGAGGCCACTACTTGGGAAGAATCTAAGACATCGAATAGTGCAAAAAAAGTTATAGAAAAAATTGCAGATTTAGTCAAGAGGAATTGGAAGAATATAGAAAAAAAATATGATTTAGAACTACCATTCTTATGTGACCATAGTCCCGAAGGGTATTCCTGCAGAAAGGAGTATCCAGACCAAGATTCAATGCAGGCTGTCCTCAGGGCTTCTGTGGATTTGGCAGATACCGCGAGAAGAGAGGTAAGCGAAGATGATATAAAGCTTGTTTCTACGATTTTTGATATGCCTATTGATTGGATGGAAAAATTTATTAAGCATCTCGTATATTTAAGGTTGACTGGCAAGGGCGATTTTAATCTTGTTAATTTGGGAATTAGACCACAAACCGAAGAATTTATTTATTTTGATGCTTAAAAAAAGGGGTGACCATGATGAATAAAAAAGCTTATACGTTATATCATGGAACTATAGCTGACAACAAACAATCTATAAAAGACTTTGGGCTTGAGCCGCAGGTTGGACCATGGGTTCAAGAGGTATTAAGTGGAGCAACGGATGAAGATATTGATTATGATGATCATGGCTTAGTGTTTGCTGTAGACAAAGAGAGATTTGGGATGGCCGTCTACTCCATGCTGCATCATATAGGAAGAAAGTTAAATAAAAGCGCCAGTGATGTTACAGAAGATGAAGTTAGATCCCATGGATTATTAGTTATGATAAAAGATGGAGAAGAATATTTTGAGAAGAGGCCTCCAAGCTCGGACTGGCCGGATTATGATGATACGTGGGACAGAAGGCAAGAAGAAATATCTTATGAAACAGGTAATCCTTTGTGGGCTGTAGAGCCGGAAGATTGGTTTTCGCTAGAAGGTGCCCCAGCAGATATACTTTTAACAGGAAATAAACTATTAAAGTATATAACAAGAAGAGGCGAATATCCATTAAAGCAGCGACTTAGTCACGGTTATAGAAAAAGTTTAATGCAGGATTATATAAAGCAAAAGGCAGACCCAGTTCAAAGAGAATTGTTTCCAAGAGATATAAGTGATATAAAAGAAGAGGCTGAGTCTCTTGGCAATGTAGAGTTAGGGTCTCTTTCGTCAAATAAAATGCTTAAACAATTAATTAAAATAGCAAATGAATTGGACAAAAGAGGCTTAGTTAATGAGGCAGATCTTTTGGATAAGATTGCGGCAAAAGAAAGCTTTGAATGTGGCGAAGAAAAATGTAGCTTCTTTTATGTTGGCCAAGAGTTAGATGAACATGATATTCCAGAAGATATAGATTATTATGAAATTTTAGAGGGTGTAGAAAGTCTATTTAAAAAGACTGGAATTAGAATGTCTAGAGATGAAGATTTTTATCAAGCCTGTGTCACAGAGGGCGGCGAAGTTTGCGGAGCCTCTGTTGTGGAAAAAAGTTCTGACGAATTCTATGGGCCAACAATAAGGTTTTCCATAGCTGTATCTGAAATGGCAAGAAGACAAGGGATGGCGAAAGAACTCGTTGAAAATATAATAAATAATTTTCCAGAGTCAAGGATTGAGGCATGGGTGGTAAACGAAGAAGCTATGGTTCCTCTTCTGGAAGGCTTGGGGTTTGACGGCTACGGCGGTCGGTCTGACCCTATAATGCACCTAGAAAGATGATGTACTAATAAATAAATTATTAATCAAGGAACAAATGCTTAAACAATTAATCAAAATAGCAAATAAGCTAGATAAAAGAGGCCTTGTAAAAGAGGCAGATCTTTTGGACTATATGATTAAAAAAGTTGCCATAAGAAAGTCCTTAGAAGATTATATAGATCTTTATGTAAAAATAGAGACATTGTGGAAAGATCCTACTGCACCTGAAGGCGAAAAGGTTTCTGCTTTAGATAAGATGGAAAAATTAAAGGGTAAAATATTAAAGCTTTATCCGGATATAGATTTTGAAGAAGAGCTTCAAGCTTTTAGGGGCAAAAGGCCGAAGGGGCCAACTCCTCGGCCTGAGCCAGACATCAGAGACGTATATGAGCAATATATGAGAGAGGATGATTTAATTGAAAAATCTATTATGTGGGGAAGCACAAGTGCTGATGAAGAACTTAGGCAAAGAGGCTATGATCCAGAAGAGATAAGAATGGAGCATTATATGCTTCATGGTTTACCCAAGCATGAGGAGGGTCCTCCGGAAAATTCTTGGTTATATGATAACGAGCAAAGCTGGGAAGAGATACACGGAGGAGATAACTCTATTGAAGATATAGCTTATTATATAAGTGGTGATAGCGCACTTATGACAATAAGGCCAGATGATTATGGTTATACCCCTTCTTCTAAAGAAATAGTTTTTTTGAAATTTAAAGAATTATTTAAAGATATAGTTTGGAATTGGGATACGCGGGGGCAAGAAGATTTCAATGATATAGTGCAAAGCGAAGATACTCCCGGGATATTCTCTAAATATCAAACAGAAGATGGTAATGAGTTGGCGAATCACCTAAGGGAGTATTTAAGTAAGTCAAAAAAAGAAGTAGAATTGCGCATTAATGGCTTAAAGAAAACTATAAAACGGATGTCACACTTCTTTGAAGAAAGAAAAAAAGAAGGACTTCTGGGGAGAGTGAAGAGAATGGACGAAGAAATAGAAAAACTTAATAATATTATACCATCATATCGTGTTCTGCATCGTTTCTTGAACGACATAGAGCAAGAGATTGCGGGTCCATTCAGCAGGCCCTACAGAGCTTTGCTGAAATCAAAATATAACGCTTAAACAATGCGAAAAGGAAGCTGCATGATAGTTGAGAAAAATAATAATTTTAACAAAAAAGCTTCTGGATTTGCTGATATACCAAGACTCGATCTAAGAGATTTATCTATAGAGTCAGCAAAAAAGATATTTAGATATCTTAATGGGCAAGAGGCTAAATCGCTTACAATGAAGTTCTATAAGACGAAAGACGTTACAAAGAAAGAATTTCCCTTTGTTGTAGCTGTAGATATTGCCGAAAATGAAGGAACTCTTACAGACCAGGGGATTTATCCCTCACATGATCTGGGGGTTGATCACTTAACCAACGATGATGAAATAATATTAATCAGATGTTTCTTAAATTTACAAGAAATTTTTGAAGACCCGAGCAATATCAGCGAAGTTAGCCTTGCTGAAAAGATTTATGAGTTTTTAACTCATGAAATTACACATGCTATGGACATTGATATTTACCATGGACACTCATCTCAAAAAGAACGGTATAAAAGATTATATAATATAGAGGATGAGGGCGATCCTCGTTTTGGCTTTTATTTCACAACGAGAGAAGAGGTTAAAGCAAATATATCTCAAATTATTTCACAGTTAGAAGGTTTGGTTAGTAACGATCCGAGCCTTTTGACGGTCGATTTTGAGACAATTACAAGACAAAGCAGACATTATAGAGAAATTATGGGAAACCTCATTGTTAAGCCTGGTGATGAAGAAATAAAGGTTATTCAAGGAACTCTTGCTCAAAGAAAAGCGCGAGCAAAAAAACAGATAATATCTGGAGTCTTCGCGGGATGGAGCGAAATAGTAAGCAATGCAAAAAAAATCCTTGCTTCATACGCAAAAGCTAATATGCTTAAACAACTAATCAAAACGGCAAATGAGCTAGACAAAAGAAGTCTCACAAAAGAGGCGGATGCCCTAGACAACATTATCTTAAAGCATGCCGCTGTAGACCCAGGCTCTATAGCTAATGCTTTGGGCTATACAGGAAAAGTAAAAAATTCTATAGAAAGATATTTAAAATTTAATGTCTCGTATAAATTATGATATAAAACAGAAGATGCAAACATTAGTTGAGTTAGCTGATCGGGCGAACTTAAGCGATCAAGAGCTTGAAAGATTATTAAAGAGAATAAATTAATATATAATAATTAAACAAATAACAATGATAATCATCATTGTTTGGAGCAAAAAATGATAATAAAAGAACTAGTTAAAATAGCAAATGAATTAGACAGCAGAGGACTTACAAAAGAGGCCGATGCTTTGGATGAAATTATTGATAAAGATTTTTTGTCCGAAGACGAAGGCGAAGAAGATGATGCCATTGGATCAAAGATTAAAGATATGCTTGCCAGTCCTGACGGACAAGATATACTTGAAAAGTATAATTTAAACTTGGATGATGAAATGATAGATGGCCTTATAGGCTCTATCATAAATCTCGATTTAAAGGCATTAGTTGATAAGCTTATGGCTCTTACAATCGGAATTAAAAAGGCTCACAGAACCTCTTTAAGCATGAGAAAGCACGCAGGACCTCTTAGTCGCAGTGTTGAGCTTATATCTGTCACGATAAAGGATATAGTGGGAATTGTAAAATATTTAACTGGGCCCTCTCCGCTTTGGAAAAAAGGATTGGTAGCTGCACTAACCGCTGCAGTTGGATCCGGTTATTTAGTCTTTCCCTTTGACATAATTCCAGACTTTATACCGGCAGTTGGACAGCTCGATGATATTCTTGTGTATATTAAGGCCTTTACTTTTATAGCATCTAAATTAGATTCGGAAAACTGGTCCTTGGCTCATGGCTCCGCAGAGGCCGAACTAGAAGAGGAAACTCCAGATATTTTAGAAGAATCAGAAGAGTTGAGCTTAGCAGAAAATGTGGTTTGATTTGCTCTTTTAAAAAGAAATTTTAGATATATAAATTAAGACAATTTTAATGTTTTGTTAAATGTTGGAATAAGAGACTTTTTTTATTGCTAATTTTTAATTGATTTTCAACAAGATTATTTAACATTATATTTGTATAAAAAGGTGCTTTTGCTTACCAGGTCGCAATTATACACTACTTTCTCTTTGATTATCAAAGAAATACTTGCTTGGCATTTTTACATTGTGGGGCAAAGTGGGAGAGGGTGGGTTTGAGTGGGAAAAAGAGGAAAGAGAAGATCAAGAATATGCTAATATTTTAATTTGATGCAAGGAGAACAAGATATGCTAAATGAATTAATAAAATTGTCAGATAGACTTGACAGAAAGGGCATGTATGCAGGGTCAGATTTGTTAGACAATGTAATTCAGAAATTGGCTGACGAAGAAGCTCCCGAGTCTTCGGGAAAAGAATGGACAATAACTGTTGGCGGCGGAGAATATGATAGCAGAATATATGTTACGGCAGACTTTGTTCAAAAGGTAGACGAAGAAAGAGTTAATGTTAATGGTGCCATACTGCATTTTGAATTTTCAAGAGTTACCGTGGAAGAGGGAAAGCAAGATCCCTACGTACTTTAGTCGGAGCAAGATATGCTAAATGAATTAATAAAATTGTCAGATAGACTTGACAGAAAGGGCCTGTCGGCAGAGTCAGATTTGTTAGACAATGTAATTCAGAAATTGGCCGGAAATCTTATTGAGTTTTCAGATTTTAAAAAGACGAAAGACGAAAGTCCCGGGGATCAATACATAATAGTTTTAAGCGATAAAGAAACATGGGATGGAGAGGGCTATATAGCAAAAGTTTCTCCCGAAGAGTTAAGCCTGCTCGATGGCCCCGGCGACGAAAAGGTAAGAAATGTTGTGAGCAACAAGAATATGGAAAACATATGGAATCTAATCCCAGAAGACTTGAAGCGAAACAGATTTGATAGGAAGAAAAAATGATAAATGAATTAATAAAGATAGCAAATATTATGGACAAGAAAGGCTTAAAAAAAGAAGCGGACCACCTAGATCAAATGATAAAGAAGATCGCAGGAAGAGGGGGCAGAGGCTGGACAGGCGGGCGCTCTCGACACGGCAGAAGACTCGAAAGAGCAAAGAAAGAAGAGTTTGATAAATCACACGAAGGACAGGCAAGGACGTTTTCCAAAGAAGATATGCCCGAAGATGTGCTTAAGCAAGTTATGGAACAAGCAGCAGGTGCACGGCAAAGAAGGCAAGGCCTAAGCGCTGAACATCGCGAAGAGTTTACGAGAGAGCCAGAAGAACAGAGCGCTAGAAAAATGAAGCCTAGGAGTGATGATGAAATTCTACGAGTGATCCATGAGCAAAGGCTTAAGCACCCCGATTCCCCAAGCTACGGTGATGATCCCGAGCTTCCCCCTCCTGCCCCAGGCGATTTGGCAGGAAGGCTGGGCGAGGTCGAACGTTCTTTTTCAAAAATAGAAGAAAGATTAATCAGAATCGAGAATATGTTAATAAACCTGGAAAGATAATAATGTATGGTTAACGAATCATGTTCCTCCCCAATATATTTTAAAGGATTAAAAAATGAGAAAGATAGCAGCAAATAGAAATTATAGGTTATTTAAAAAGGCAGCCGACGAACCCTGGCATCAGGGCAGCATGGGTCGCTTGGATGACATACAAAGAGAAATGGACGGCGAGCCCAGATTGGCCGACGCAAGAGCGGTCCCGGCATCTGCCGGCGTCGCGCATGACGTTTATTTGGCTTTGCAAAAAGAAATACAAGATAATCGAAATTTATTAACGCAAATACTTGAAGCCATATCTAATTTAAGATAATCCGGCGAAGAATTATAATTTATAAAAAGGGAAAAACATAAATGAGAAAGATAGCAGCAAATAGAAATTATAGGTTATTTAAAAAGGCAACCGCAGATGCACCAGAGAACCCTCACGCCGGCAAAAGCGTAGAAGAGATAGTAAGGTGGCACGCCAATAGATGGGATAAAAATATTAGTGATTATAGCCAAATAATGCCACCTGATTTAATTGATTATGTGATCAACACAATGATGGAGGGAGTAATAGGTACTATGAGGGATCCCGAAACCCGGGAAGAATACTATTCACATTTATCTGATGAAGAATATGAGCGCTTAATCAGTGACTTAGACTTCGAAAGAAGAGATGCATCTCTTCGTCTATCTTCTTTAAGATAGGCGGAAAAAGGATTAAAAAATGAGAAAGATAGCAGCAAATAGAAATTATAGGTTATTTAAAAAGGCACAAACATGGGAGGAACCTTACAGTCTCCCCTCCGGGAGTATCGAAGAACTCACAAGTAGGCATGCCGAACTAGACAAAACCATAAATAGAATAGAAATTTTATTGCGGGACATGGAAGGGAGATGCAAAGACATTTATGATTATTTGCAAGAAAATAGACGAAGAGAGATGCAAAGACATAATGAAATACTTGAAGCCATTGAAAGATAATCCGGCGCAAATTATAATTTATAAAAAGGATTGTTTTGATAAGATAGGTGGAAAAGAAAAGGAAGTTTCCAATAACCCCCTATAACAAAAAATAATTAATCCCATATAAATACCCTTATATATATTTTTTATACAAACACCCAGCAATCAGCTGGGTTTTTCTTTTTTTAACCTATAAGAGATAAATAAATAAAGATAAAGGATAGAGAAATAAAATATAAGAGAAAAAGAAGGAGAGAAAAAAGAAAAAGAAAGAAAGAAAAAAGAAAAAACAAAAAAAAGGGGGTTAACGGAGGTAGCCGCTGGCCACACGCATGTCAAGGCCCAGATGTCATATAAGTGTCAACTTGATGTCAAGAGATTGTCAAGAAGAATGTAAAGCCTGTGTCAAGAGAATGTAAAAAGAATGTAAAGAGAAAATAGTTGGCACGATTATTGCTCGCTCTGTTGCGTGATGTTTTTGCCCGAATAGTTTTTGCACTTGATACCACTAGGCGTAGGAGGCTCTCATGTCTGGTTTCGTTTCTGGTTTCGTTTCGTTTGAAAACCTCGATTTGGAAGGCCGCGCCGATGTGCTGGCGTTCCGCCAGCAAGGGCGGTGTTGCCGCCCTCGCGAGCACGCCCGCACGGTGCGGGAGCATTTCGGGCGGCGCTTCCCGCCCGCAAAGGATGGGGTGTGCCGCAAAGGCCGCACCGTCGAAGGAGGCCGTGGCCTCCTTCGAGGTCGGGGTCATGGGGTCGTCGACCTCGTGCTCCGGCATGTTGACGGCGGCAAACCCGCCGAGGTTCCCGTACTCTTGAAGGGGAACAAGTCGAAGCGAGTAGGGAGGGTCGACAATCGTGATCTTTCTCAATATCACGCGGAGTGCATCGCCCACGCCCAAGAGGGCTCCGCCCTCTGGGTTTATCACCTGTGGCTCGCAGGTGATACCCTGGTGATGAGGCGCATCGACGCGGCCCGCGTCATCCGGGAGTGCCGAGGGTCAGCCATCCCGAACGCGCCCGACGCCGAGAAGGCGAAGGGCATCGGCCCGACCCTGACCTGGGGAGTTCGATACGACCCGAGGTCGTACAAGCTCAAGAGCGGGGCCGTTCGGACCCAAGACTATTGGAGGCTCCGAATTGAATGGAATCGAGTGCCCGAGTCCATGTGGCTCGATTCGGAGCCCATTCCATTCGATTCTACCGCTCCCCTGCCTTCGGGGGTGAGGTTTGGTCGGACCGTTAGCGCCCTTGGGGAGATCCTCGACTAGCTCGACTAGCGAGGTCGACCCAAGCCCGGAGGGATTTCCCTCCGGGCAAAAGTTTTGCATCGGCCCAGCCGATTTTTTTTCGGGCAAAAGTTTTTCTTTTGCTTTACATTTTTTTGACATACAGACGTGCGTCAACGTGTTAGCGAAAAGTTTTACAAACTTTTGACATCGGGCAAAAGATTTGCATTGACAAATTCTTGACATCTTTTTGACATTCTTTTTACAAAGATTTTACAATCTTTTTACAAAATCTTGACATTCTTTTTACAAAGATTTTACAATCTTTTTACAAAATCTTGACATTCTTTTGACATTTCTTTTACATGCGTCTGGGCAAAAGTTTTGCAAACTTTTGACACCTGCAAGTATCGTGCCAAAAAGTTGGCACGGGATTTGCAACAAGAATCATGCCAACATTATTGGCATGATGTTTGCATACGACCGCGAGTCACCGGGCAAAAGATTGGCAATCGGTTGGCACGATACTTGCAGGGGCTCCCGCGTGCGCTCGTCGGGCAAAAGTATTACAAGCGCCTGTGTTCGCGGATTTCTCCGAATAGTTTTTGCACTTGATACCCGTAAGTGAACCCACGATAGGAGAGCCAAATGGCCAAGCGAAGCACCCAGACCATCCAGAACATCGAGAATCTCACCGACGCCCAGGTACTCGCGTTGGTGGGGGCAATCCCCGCTGCTCGCGTGAAGCGAGCAAAGGAGGCCCTTGCGGCCCGCACGGGCGCTGGCCCGACGCGAACCTTCACGGCCCAGGCCGTCACCCTCACCGTCGAGGGTGCCGAGGTCGAAGTCGAGGGCCAAACCGAACGGGCACCGACCGTCAACGTCTTGTCGATGGCGACGGTTGGAACCCTGCTTCACTTCTCGGGAGTCACCCGCGAGGCGGCGGTAGCCGCGATGCTCGCGGTCTGCCCCAATCTGCCCCGAGGGGCGGAGGGCGTCATCGCTGCTCGCCTCGCGGCGAGTAAGCCGGAGGGCGCGAAGTACGCCAAGGCGTTCAAGGCGGCTCTCGCAGAGCAGCCAAAAGTGCCAAAGAATGGCCGGACCTTCACCCACGTTACGGGGAAGGTCGAGCTAGAGTAGGCGGCCTCTGCCGCCTCGCCGCCCCGGCTTTCCGGGGCGGCTTTTGCCGTCTCCGGGCAAAAGATTGACGAACGTACAAAAGGTTTTCGTTGACAAAGATTTTACAATCTTTTTACATACGCTTGTGCAAAAGTTTTGCAAACAAAAGTAAATCTTTTGCCCGGAACGGGCACCGACATGATAGACTCCTCTGGAGTCTATCATGTCCTCCGGTGAAACCGGGCAAAAGTATTGCAAGTAGGTTGGCATGATTCTTGCATGTGAGTAGGCGTAGCCGTTCCGGGCAAAAGTATTACAAGCGTTTGTGTTCGCGGATTTCCTCGAATAGTTTTTGCACTTGATACCACAAGGTGAACCTAACAGTGGAGGCCGCCCATGGCCAAGACCCTAGCAGAGACCGAGCGCGAAGTGGCGGATGCCATTATCGCCGCCCTTGAAACCCCCGACGCTAACGGGCGTTGGGTCATGCCGTGGGACCGCAGTTCCGATGGCCCCACGAACGTCCTCACTGGCCGCCCCTATGCCGGAGGGTTCAACTACTTCGTCCTTATGATGGCCGCCGGCGGCTACGGCGACAATCGCTGGGCTGGCGCGAGCCAGTGGAAAAAGTCGGGCAACCCCATCCGGCGCGGCCAGACTGGTACGCCGATTTTCTTCCCGCGATTCAAGTGCGCCAAGTGCGGCACGCCGGTTGGCTGGGGAAAGAAGTGCAAGCGAGGTCACTCCGTGGTCAAGCCCGCTGACAAGACGTTCACGGGCTGGGGACAGTCCTACACGTTCAACAATCAGCAGACGAGCACTCCGCTGGCAGCGGTCGAAGTGAAAGACGTGGACCCCGAAGTGGGTTTCGAGCGGGCCGCAGCCATGGTCAAGGCGGCTGGTGCAGATGTCCGTCACGGTGGCGGTCGTGCGTTCTATCGTCCCGGAATGGATTTCGTCCAGATGCCCGAGCCCGGTTCGTTTAAGACTCTGGCTGACTACTGGTCGACCATGATTCACGAGCACGGACACTGGACCGGTGCGGCCAGCCGCCTCAATCGTCCAGGCATCGCCCAGTTCAGCGGGTCCAGTTCCGAGGCGTATGCTTTCGAGGAGTTGATTGCAGAGATGGGAGCCGCGTTCGTCTGCAAGCATCTGGGCATCCAGCGTGAGGGACTGTTCGAGAACCACGTGGCCTACATCGCCACCTGGAAGCAAAAGCTGACCGACGACCCCTCGTGTGTTCGCAAGGCTGCACAGCAAGCCGGGGCCGTGATGCGATATCTGGTCAAGTAGCCGACAGCCGGGGCAGCCGGGGCAACTGCCCCGGCTTTCGTGTTTGTGTATACATGTCAAGCTTTTGCCCGAAGGACCCATAAGATATACATAGTATATCTTATGGGCAAAAGCTTCACATACATTGGCATGCTTATTGCATTAGCAATAACCGGGCCAATAAGTTGGCATGACTCTTGCATGTAAACACGCATCTTCGGGCAAAAGTATTACATTTAAGTTTTCCCAAATAGTTTTTGCACTTGATACTGTGTAGTGAGGAGGAGAGATGGGGAGAAAAAACAAAAAGCTTCCCAAAGCTCCAAAGCGCCGAAACATGGAAGCGTATGGGATGATTTTCCGTCACAAAAACGGAGGGTCCGCTGGTTACCATGGCTCCAAGCGCAGGCAGACGAGTAGGGATGCCTGCCGCAAAAAGGTCTGGCGCAATGACTTCCAGAGTTGCCCTTGAGGGATGGTGTTTGGGTTGGGTTCCTCCTTCCCTCAAGGGTGCTCTCTGTTTCTCGATTCCATTTTGGCACTAGATACACTCACATGTAAGGAGAGAAAGAAAATGTTTCACGCAGAGTTTTCCAAGAAGGACACTCACTTCCGCGCTGCCTGCGCGGCTGTGGGGCTCGCCCCGAGTTCGCGTCAGGCCTCGAAGTTCCGCCGGGGTTTCGGCCTCGCCTACGAGCAGGGTCGCAAGGCCAAGCCCGTGCCCGTCGAGGAGCCGGTCATCGAGATTGAGGACTTGAGCCTCCTCACGTGCAAGGTTCTCCGCGAGCGGTTGGATACCGCTGGCATCAAGGTCAAGAGCAAGGCCCGCAAGGCCGAACTCATCGCCGCCTTGCAGGAGGGCTAGCGTTTTGCGGAGCCTGGGCTGCCCAGGCCCCCGCATTTGAGCGGCCCACTGCCGGGGTGTTCGACTCCCCCCGTGCGAGCACGTCTGTTGGATGCAGTTGGGTTGACCGAGTTGCGATAGCTGCTTCTATCGACAACGCGGTAAGAGGCGGTCCATGCAGGGGCCGCCTTTCTCAGCTCTGCGGGCAAAAGATTGACTTTTATATTAGAGTTGAGTACAATGGCTCTCCGGGCAAAAACATTACATTTGACTTTTTCCGAATAGTTTTAGCACTTGATACACTCACGTGTAAGGAGAGAAGATATGAAAGCCCTGTTTCTGGTTAGTGGATTGCCCGGTTGCGGCAAGACGACGTTTGCGGGCGAACTTGCGCCCGCCGGATGGATGTTCGCCGCTGATGATTACTTCGTCGAGGAGGATGGAGTCTATCGGTTCAACCCGAAAAATCTTCCCCAGGCTCACGAACAGTGCCAGCGCCGAACGGATAACGCGATGGAGGCTGAACGCGATTGCATCGTTGTCCATAACACCTTTTCCCAGCGTTGGGAAATGGAACCGTATTTCAAGATGGCCAGCCGTCGCGGTTACCGGGTTACGGTCGTCTCACTCTTTGATGGTGGTTGCACCGATGAGGAGTTGGCCGAACGCAACGAGCACGGCGTGCCCGTCGATGGCATCGCACGTATGCGCTCCCGATGGGAGCATGATTGGCGAACGGCTGATACCCGCCCGCCTTGGGAGCGATAGGCCATGTTCAAGCCCGGTGACATCGTGGAAAATATTTTCACGAAAGAACAGGGGCGGGTTATCGCTCTGCGTGGTAAGGATGCCTATGTGGTCTTTTACGCGGGCCAGCCTGATTACCAAAAGGCTGTATGGCTGAAACCTCCTTGCCGCCCATTGGCGAGGAGGTAGTTTTCTCGAATAGTTTTTACACTTGACATGTGTACGTGGAGGGACCATGTGTTTGAAATGTTCATGTTGCGGCAAAATTTATGCTGCCAATCTCAAAAGTTGCCCCGCGTGTGGCCGGCGGTAAGAGGAAAAAAATGTACATCAATATTGCAAAGTTGAACGAACACGGATACGTGGTTCACTTCGAAACTGATGGCCGTGGCAATCCGGCGTCGGTGCTGATCGAGGGAGCGGATCCAGACCACGACAACCATAAGGAGTTGACAGATAAGCTCAAGGGCTTGTACCCGAATGTTGATTCAGATACGTTGACGGGCATTGCTTATCGCGCTCTTGCGTCGGCTCAAGCCCAGGATATCATCCGAATTTCCTTGCTTGGCAGGTGAGGGTCAACTCGAACAGCGCCTAGAGTCTAACATTGTGCGTCGAGCGGGTGCAAGGCCCGCAGCCCCCGGGCAAAAGTTTTATACATGCGTGCGTACAAAGTTTCTCCGAATAGTTTTAGCACTTGATACACATATGCGTAAGGAGAGAACATGCGAAATGAACAAGTCGTTATGGCGTGGTTAACTGGTCGCTCTGCTTCTGCGGGTAACCTTTCAACGGATGGTCAGAAGCTGTGGTCTTATGCTCTTATGATTGGGGACCGTTCCGATGGTTTGAATCGAGTATGGGATTATACTGCGTCGGGTCGTTATGTCTCTCAAACGACATCGTGTCATGTTGGGCTGGCTATTCGAGAGGCACCCAGTATGTTTCTCATGGTTCCGGAGTAGCGGACGGGATGGGCCATCCCATCCCCGGGCAAAAGATTTACACACGCGCATGTAAAACTTTTGCCCGATTTCAATTTTTGCGGTATACTTTTTACACTTGATACATGCGTGTGTAAGGATGTGTTTGATGATTTTCTATGCTGGCGATATTCACGGATACGTTGATTATGTGGCGGCTATTGACAGAAGGGCTATTGAGGCTGGCGCAGATTTCGTTATCCAGGTTGGAGACTTCGGAGTCCGTTGGCCGGGAAGTCCTTGTGCAATCTATAAGTATTTTGAAAAAAGGGCTCGAAGGGGTCGGCCTGGACCAACATGGTATACTTGTGGAGGAAACCACGACAATTGGGATAAGTGGAATGAGCTGGCGGCAAAGCAGGGGCACCCTACCTTGGTAGAGCTTGCTCCAGGCTGTTACTTCGCCCAAAGAGGAAGCATGCATAATATTGATGGGATTAGCCACCTTTTCTTAGGTGGTGCCGAAAGCACCGATAGGCATGTAAGGGTTCGGGGTAAAAGCTGGTGGTCTGCGGAGACTCCAACTTATGCGGAATTTTATCTTTTTTCCGAAAGGCTGGAAGATGAGAAGCCGGAAGTGGTTGTTACCCATGATGCCCCATTGTGTATAGAGATTCCCAGGATTGACAGAAAGTCTAATCCTACTCCACGTAACCTTCAAAATATTTTTGACCTTTCTATGCACAAGCCTGCACGGTGGTACTTCGGGCACCACCACATTCTTGAGTCATGGGAGGTTGAAGAAACAACATTTTATTGTTGCGGATTCCATGGAGAGGTGGTAAAAAGTAGCTAGGACGGACGCGTGGTAATCGGTTCCTGTGGCTTTCTGGGCATGTTCCGGTAATTGCGCGTCCGTCCTTTAGTTCTAAAAGGGAGAAAATGCCTAATCTACACATTATAGATTCCAAACAGGAAGGGTCGATTAATATATCTGTCGACATGCGTAAACGCATTGAAAGTGTGCGAGTTCGTGCCAGTGGAGATAATTTGTTAGAATATTGGGACTCTCTCAAGTGCCAACAAGATAGGGCTTTCCTTCTGAAGTGTATAGATAATATATTATCTATACACCCAGAACCCTAACGGGCAAAAACTTCACGTGCATTGGCATGCTTATTGCATCAAGAAAAGCATATTCGGGCAAAAGCATTACAAATGGATTTCTCCGAATACTTTTTGCACTTGATACTCCGTGGTGTAAGGAGGATGAGTTCATGGGTCTTGACCAATATGCTTTCGCTCGCAAGGGCAAGGATGGAGAACAAAACGAGATTGCTTACTGGCGTAAGCACGCAAACCTCGAAGGGTGGATGAGGGACCTCTATGCCTCTCGCGGAGGAGAGGGCGAATTCAACTGTGTTGAACTTCAACTGTTCAAGGCTGACGTAGAAAAGCTTGAGAGCGAGCATCGGAATCTTGAGACTACTACTGGATTTTTCTGGGGAGAGTCTAGCCAAGAAAAGGTTGAGGCAACCCAGGAGTTTATCGAGTCGGCCAAAATAATGCTTGACAGCGGTTGGATAATCATTTATACTTCTTGGTGGTAGGAGAGAAAAATGGCTTGGAATGTTCCAGATGATTGGGGTTGCTACTATCGAAAGTGTGGCTACTGTGGCTCTCGTTATCATCTTTCAGAAGGTGGTTGCGAATGTAGCGGTGCCGAGATAGAAGAGTCTCAACGTAATCATCTGGAACATTCCGGTTATAAATGGGACGATGGAGAGTGGGTAAAAGTTATTTCCTATTCGACTCACGTTTGTAAGCGTGACCATATAGACGGCAAAATCAAGAAAGGTGATAAGTATCGGGTTACTGTTCGTCGTTACATCAATGATGAGAGCGGGTCTAGCCACTTGTGCAAGCAGAAGCGAATTATTACCAAGGGGAAGAAATGAATAAGGATGAGCGCAAGCAAGCCCTCAAGCACGCAAGAGCCGTTCTTTATCGCTTGGACTCTTCCTCGGCAGATATGGCGGAAGCTATTGGTCTTTTGCCAAAAACCGGACACAAAGCTATGGCCTTGCGTCTTCGCCTGGAAGCTCGTATTGCAGGTCGCCCATATGGCTGGAGCGATATTTGATTATGCCACCCGGGCAAAAGCTTTACGCATACATGTAAAGCTTTTGCCCGGGTGGGCTATGGTAAGCCCAAAACAGAAATAGTTACCGTGGTTGCAACTATTGAGCCGTATACAGTGCCAATCAAAACTCCTATTTGAAATGCGGTAAAATTTTTAACATATTTTAATAATTTTTTCTTCATTTCCTGCTCGCAGGAGCTGGAGATAAAACTATCCACATTAAGTCAAATCCTGCTCTTGCCAAAAATGTAAGAGTAACTCCTGTTATAAGTCCCATCGTAAAGGGTGACATGTTTTCTCCTTTTATAAAGATGTATACTATTAGTATACATCTTGAGCGTCTAGTTGTCAAGTATTATTTTGAGTACTTGACAATGGGACCTGTGGGGATCGAACCCACGACTCTCGGCTTAAAAGGCCGGTGCTCTACCAACTGAGCTAAGGTCCCATAAACATCTCCCCAACACTATACCGTATCAAGTGCAAAAAGTATGCCGCAAAAGTTTGGGCGTCGGGCAAAAGAATTACATTTAAGTTTTCTCGAATACTTTTTGCACTTGATACAGGTTAGTGTAAGGAGAACAGAGATGACCATTGAGATTCCGTTGAATGTGGCAGCCGTTATTATCCAGTCTCTAACCTTGGTACACGAAGGGCTTGAGGTCGGCGGCCTTGTGGTGGTCGAAGATGATGAGGTTTCGCAAGAGAAAATCCAAGCTATCCTCACGGAACATATTGGGTTTGCCCTAGATGGCCTTCGCTCTTCTGTGGAGGCGAAGGCTGCTGCGGTCCTCTCCGGTGAGCTAAAAAGCGTTATGGAAAAGGCAATGTCTGCTGGACCTAGGGCAGAAGCCTAGAGGCCGAAAATATCTTGAAATGGAGTAAGTTGAAATGGCTACACGTTGTCACGTTGGATATATTGATAATGGCGAAATGATTGCCGTCTACTCTCATTGGGATGGTTATCCCTCTGGCCTCCTCCTTCTTGGTATCCTCTACATTTTTGACCGTCAGAGTGGGGGTCTTGTTGAAACCTACCAGTATGGTGAAAAAGTCCCGGTGAAAACTATTCTCGCCCAAGCGAATGAGCGCCTACGAGAGCTGCTTGAATAATCCTTGACACGGCTCGCTTAATATCGTATAATAAAACCAGCAAAACGAGTCGGGCGTGCTCCCGGCATTGACACCCGCTGGCACACCGGTTAAAGTGTGCTAACTTTTTATTTGACTCTGAGAATAAGTGTATCAAGCAGAGAAAACAAAGAAGGTAACGTGATTATTCGATATACAGCGTACACGACCAGCCCAAGAGCCGGGGCCGAAAGAAGTCGGAAACACAAAGAAAAAGACCCCGAGGGTTGGAGTCTTGGTGGGTGGGGAGGTCCAGTCACCTTTCTCCTCGACAAAGAGAGGTCAATCATTCTTGAAGTCCCCGATGAAATGGAATATACCGAGGTGAGAGCTTACTGTGAAGGCTTGGCAGCGGAGCGGGGATGGCCGATTACAGAGGGTCGCATAGAAAACCACGTCGGTCGCCCTGAAATTATCCGCTGGCGCACCGGTTAAAGTGTGCTACCTTTACCATGCCAACATTGGTATGAGAAAAAGAATATATGATAAACTATATATAGAAAGGGAGAAAATAATGTTTAGTATCAAACTACAAAAACGCTTGCTGAGCGAACAAGTCGGCTCGACGGCAATCGAATATGGACTTATTTGTGCATTGCTAGCAGTAGTGTCAATCGCAGCAGTGTTTACAGTGGGCCAAAGGGCCGAATCCACGTATGCTACAATAAATATGGCCATGGCAGGCGGGGGACCATCCTCGACTGTCGGCACTGCCGGTCAAGGTAGTGGCTTTACGGGTGGCAATCGTGGTGGCCAAAGCGGTGGACGCGGCAGCGGTGGTGGGTTCACTTTTACCCCTTAGCCCCCCAACAGTTAACCGAGGAAGCAACAATGACACAAGACTACCCAGAAG
>Ga0080013_1002784_pt1 | contig 19719 bp, 7 predicted proteins | sample ETNvirenome_6_85_FD_69236 | JGI IMG/M metagenome (GOLD analysis project Ga0080013, IMG submission 69236) | Marine viral communities from the Pacific Ocean - ETNP_6_85 (SPADES assembly) (version 2) | ecosystem: Environmental > Aquatic > Marine > Oceanic | place: Pacific Ocean | collected 2013-06-19 | reverse complement strand
TTCATCTGCAGAACCAACAACATCTGCAGTTCCATCTGTTAATTCAGATAAATCAACAGCTATTGTTACTGCTCCAGTAGCTTGGTCTACATCAATTAAGGAACCTGCAACATTTGAAGTAACACCTGCATTTGTAACTGTTACTGTACCAGATGTTCCTCCACCTGACATACCAGTACCAGCTGTTACTCCAGTTATATCACCAGTATTAGTTGTATAGCCGTAATCTAATATTCTATCATCAACAGCAGCGGCTGTCATTATTGAAGTGTCATTATCTGCAAAACTAGTACCTGAATCTTGAATTTTGGTTATACCAATTGCAGCGTCGTCAGTATATTCAGCTAAGGTAAGTGTACCTGCTGTTGTAAATCCTCCTGCTGTTATTGTTCCTGTTGTTGTATCACTTGCATCATTAACTAAGAATGCATCGGCAACATTTAGTGTTACTGTACCAGATGTTCCTCCACCACTTAAATTTGTTCCAGCAGTAACTCCAGTTATATCACCAGTATCAGTTGTATAACCGTAATCTTCAATTTTATCTGCAATAGCAGCTGCTGTCATTAAAGAGGTATCATTATCATTAAATGATGTTCCACTATCTTGTACTGTAGTTATTCCAATTGTACCAGATGTATACTCATCAAACGTCCACGTTCCCGTAGTTGTAAACCCTGCGGCTGTTATGGTTCCAGTTGTTGTGTCACTACCATCGTTTACTAAGAAAGCATCATCAACGTTTAGAGTTACACCGCCTGAACTACCACCACCGCTTAAGTTTGTTCCAGCTGTTACTCCAGTTATATCTCCAGCATTAGATGTAAAACCAGTATCAGTATTTCTAAATTCAGAAAGGTCTATTTCGCTGAATGCTTTTCGTTTTTGAGAACCATTATCTAAATATACAACTTCATCGTTTGCGTCAATGTCTGAAGTTCCGTCTGTTAATTCTGATAAATCTACATCGATTGTTACGTCGCCTGTTGCTCCACTAACATCAATCAAACTACCTGCAACTGTTGTTGATACATAATTTCCAGTTGTATGTGTTCCCATAGTAATTAAATTACTTAGGGATGTAGCTCCAGTACCACCTTGTGCTACTGGTAATTGTGTGTCTAACGTTAACGAGGCTAACTCCGCTGCCGATCCGCTAACTATTACTTTTTTCCATGATGCCATTTTTTTCTCCTAATGTTCTATATTCATATATAAATATACAGATATCATTAAAATCTAACTTTTACCCATATAAAATTCATTATCATTGCTACTATAATAAAATCCGCCAGCTACAGCATCAGGATCGAAAGAAAATCCACCTAATGTTAGTACGCCTTGTCCATTTATTGTTAGACTATCGAAACTACCAGATTTTAATAAAAAGAAATCACTAGTATCGCCAGATTGCAAACTTACCGAGCCGGTAAATTGGTGTGTATCATCTGAAGAGTCTCCAAATTTTGTTGAACCACTGCTAAAACTTTGGGTCATATAGCTTACCGATGAACTTACTATATATTTTTGAGCAGTTATGTCACCTTGAAGTACCATTCCATTAGATGTTATAGTTGCTATTTCATCTGTGCCATGATATAGACCAAAATCTGCGGATGAACTAATTATCCCGTTTTGTATACTAATCTTTCCCATTATTACATTTTCCTAATCATACATTTAATTAACGAACTTTTTCCTTCGGATGATTCTAGTGCTTGTCCTATCACTTTTCCAAACAGATTCTTCTTAAATAAATATCCAACATTTACTGATTTTCCATGGCCTTTTACATCTGAAGTAACAATATATTCGCCTTCTTTTATATTACCTGTTACTAATATAGGTTCAGCTCCTAGAACAATTGGTTCATCTTTTCCTTCTCTTGTTACGCCCATAACAAACTGATCTTCAGATTTATAACAAGGTACACATTCTCCATCTTTCCAAGTTACAATTGTTCCTGTTGGTAAATCTTTTAATCCTTCTGTTCTTAACCCTACTTCAAATACACCACCAGTTGTTGTTGATACAGAATATACATCCTGCCATCTTAAAGCTCTTGTTCCTAAATCAGATGAATTATCTGATCGTGGAACTACATTTCCTGATGTTATGTCTCGGGCTGTTATTGTTGCACTTGAACTTATATCTCCTGATGCAGTGACATCTCCAGCTAAAGTTATTGAATCACTTGTTTTATTATAAGTAAATCCTGCATCACCACCTATGGTAGTACCGCCATCGTTAAATTGAATATGAGTATCTGAACCGCCAGCAGTTGCAGCTACACCTGTTATTCCACTACCTTCTCCTGACATTGATACTGCAGTTAAATTATTTTTAAAATTGGCACTTCCAGTAAATTGAAAGACATCGGCGGCCAATGTTGATATTTTCATTACTGGAAGGCCTGGCTCTCCCGGTCCGGCCGGCATGTGGACTTCTAATCTTCCTTGTACGCCGTCAGCTGTAATTGCATCTGAAATACAAGTAATTTTAGCTGCTTCTCCTCCTACTCTTGAATCAAGATCAGCCGATGATCCTGTGTCTGCTATCCATCTTATAGAACCCATTACATCCCCAGATGTAGCTAAATCTGGATTATCACTATCTCCTCTACTATATTTCATTATTAGTTCACTTCCGGTCGCGGACATATCAGCGGTGTTTGCAAACGATTCCCAATTTCCTTCATCGTTCATTTGTACACCTATATCTTTTGTTCTTCTAACAAGCTTAATTTCATCACCAGCTAATTCGATATCTTTTGTAGGTGTAGTTGTTCCAACTCCAATCTTACCTGCTGTAGTAAATACAACACCAGCAGCTCCTGAACCTGTTAATTGAAATCCTGCTTTACCTCCTGTATTTAATATTGGTGCCATCGTAAATGATGCAGAGGTGACGTTAATTAATCCTTCTGAGTAGGTAGATCCTATATATCCAGAACCAGAGTTAGGAATTGTTACTGGAAATAATACGGAAGCACTATCGGATGATGTTGTAGCTCCTTTCCTGGAATCAATTGAAGAAGATGATCCAGCAAGATTAAAATAAAAGGATAATGAAGAAGAAGTTTCTCCTAAAAATACATTGTATCTATTCATCCTATAATTATAATTATTTAATGCATTATATGTTGCTAATGCAATTTGTGATCCTGAATCATTTGTATCTATAATAACTTGTATTGCCGATCCTGTTTCATTAAGACTGTTGTTTGTATATAGTGGGAGTGAACCAGATCTATGATGATAACTATTTATGCCAATCGGAGCTGTTATAGATGCTGTTGGTTCGCGTCCTGTTATATTAGGTTCTGTACTTGCAGACGTATAAAATATTTTGTAAAAATGGCCATTAGGGTCTTGTACTGACCAATATTCGTTAAATGATCCCGTATTAGTTCCAAGCAATTTACTTCCTGTCGAAAATTCTCCTGTGAAATCGATTACGAAACTTGCTGTTGTGGCTGCTGTTGTAGCGGTTCCAGGAACTAGGCCTGAACCCGAAGTAATTATATATATACTTCCATCTTTTACTATTAATTGACTTGATGCTAATCCTGGCATTTAACTCCTTATTAATTTAAATAACTTAATAACTATACTATATATAAATAATGGCATAAACCAAATTATTGTTGTTAATGTAGATAATATTAATCTATAATTTTTATTTTCTGAAATTTTAGTTAATAATCCTAACGGCGGAAAGAATAGAAATGCGAATATCATCATAGACAATCCTATATAATTTTTCTTTCTAGATTTTTTATCTGTTATTTGTTTATCTGCGTAATATTTTGAGAATGATATTATCACGTGATGCATATATTTTTCTGCAAAATTCTTTTTATTTCGTAGCAACCATAATGGCCAATATGAAAAACAAAGATACCCGGCCTTTAATAATGGTCGTTTGCTTAACCAAATTTTTGTTGTTTTCTTATCATTCTTATATGTTTCTTCGTCTAATTTTCCTTGTTTATATAATTCTGTACAAAGTACTGTTTGTTTTGTATATCCTTTCCAATCGCTCATTTTGGCCTGACTTGCTGCGATTGGTTTCATAGGATTAGAAGTTGGTCCGGAGTCCCAAGTATATCCAGGAACTTGGCCGAATTGTTGAAACCATGAGCCAAAATAAGGATTCAGCTGAAGAGCTCCAGTTGTTGGGTTTGTGCCAGTATCTGGTGGATTAGATGGGTTTGGCCAAATATTTTGTGCATTCGTACCTATACCATAATTATCGGGTCCTCCAAAGGGGCCCCAATTGGTTGCATTCCAGGGGGGCCTCATAGCAGTGTATCCTGTATAACCAGCAATTGCACTTGAGTGAACGGCATCGACTAATGGATTATTACTCATGAGATCGAGTCCAGTATTGGTCACAAATTGACCGTCTAGTTGTAACGCTTTCAGTGAGTATCCTGTAAAACCGAGATGATATAAATATTGACCTTTTGGGGCATAGAATTGTGTTCCACTAATCATCTTTAAAGGATTAAAATGGTGTCCTGACCAAATGCCTTGGGCTTTACCACCCCACGTATTCATGCCTGTCCAATATGGATTCCATTTTGATACCCAAACGTTTTCTTGTAAATATCTAGCTAATATTTCTATTTTATCATCACCAACAGAAGATCCGAATCGCTTTTCATCCATTGCGGGCGTGTTTCCTTGGGGACCTGCAACCATGGAACTTTGATATGATGATGAAGGTGTCATTGGCACTCCAAAATCGGAGGGTTGGAAGTTGAACCAAACTCGAAGCCTTATATTCCATAAATGAGCATGATATTTTAGAGTGTTACCAGATTGGCCGATATCTCCTATACTACGTAAAAATATAGTAAATGGTTTAGTTGGGTGATGATGCTCGGGGTCTATTATATCACTTAACATCAACATTCCATAATTGTTTCCTGAATCAGTATCCACTGCACCACCATATCCTACAGAGGCTGCAAACGCAGCTTGTGATCCATATGGATGTAATACACCTTCATCATTTCTGCTCCATGCTACCTCCATTTCATATTGTCCTTGATTTGGATTGTTCCAGGTAGTAGGAGATGTCAGGCCTGAGTAAGCTCCTGTTAACGGTAGTCCGTTTAGTCCAACTGGATAGCCTGGACAAGAACCTAAATATCTTTTATAATTCCATGGTATAGAAGAAGTTGGCTCGTTATCAGGGTGCCGTCCTAGGGTAGATGGGTGTTCAATTGCATTTGGAGAATCCCAGCCTGGGTCAAAAACATCGTACGAACTTCCTGTGCCTCCTGGATTAGATGGGGTTCCTCCTCCTGTTCCTGTTTTGAACATCATTTTACCTTGATTTATTCCACGGCCATTACCATAAAAGCCTTTGTCTTCATGACGACCCGCCATATGAAAACTAGTTTGGTAATATTCACTTCCTGTTTGCGATCCTTCGAAGGTAAAGTTTGAAGGATCTTCATAATTCACATCTGACCAAGGAGTATTTTCTGTTGGTACGACATATATATCAGTTCCTGATGAATAACCAGGGTGATTCGTATTGGGGTATCCAGCGTTCTGAGGAATGTCTTGAATATGTGCATGGGATTCTATAACAGCTGCGTTCATCTCGGGTGTATAAGTATTTGGGTCATTAAGAAATATTGGAGGATCTGGATGTGGATCTGTATTGGAATTTCCTGTATGATATTGTCCAGGTGCACCATTACTTACGGCTGGATGTAGACACCATCCTTTATTGACTCTACCCATTTGTTTATGTGAACTTTGATCGTGTACAATACCTATGGGTACAGCAATATTCCATGTGGTATTGTGCACATTACCGTTCCATGCATATGGAGCACAATGGCCTATCATGCAATAATCGTTAACCGAATCATGACCATATGCATCTATAAATCTAACATCTGGTGGTGGGTGCATAAACATTGCATCTTGCCACATAAATGCTTCGAATAATACTGCTCCTGTATTGTGATTAATTGTATTCGAGAAGGGTCCATGATCTGGGGCTGAGCACCATACTATTAATTGTAGATTATTAACTAGTGCTCGTTTCATTAATGCCATTCCTGCAGGAGATGATGACATGTCAGCACCATCCGAATAGTTAGTTCCAACCCATGGGTGTCCTATTGCACAATTTGCATTTTTAAATGAATAAGTCAAACCGTTTGCAAATGAAGCAGAATCAACGGCTGTTGAAACGTTCCCGTCCATTCCAAATGATGCTGATTCTCCGCCTCGATAAGTTCCACCATTTGGTGGACCAGGATTACTGATACCACATGGGACTGCAGTTGGAGATGCACTCAGTCCTTGTGCATTAGGATGTACATTAGTTGCTAATGATGTATAATAGCTATGTGCTGTTGGTGCTAAATCTACATAAATGGACATTTTACATCTTTTGTTTTAATTCGTTAATTTGTTTTTGTTGTTCTTTTATTGCTTCAATTAACAATGGAATTAATTTTACATATTCTACTGATAATGAACCATCTTCATGTTTACGTACTGCAGTTGGTAATACTTCTTTTACTTCTTGTGCAATTACTCCATAATCATCTGTTCCTCTTAAATCTTCTCTAGGTGTCGATTCATTCCATGTAAATGTATTTCCAGACAATTTAAATATCTTATCTATTGGGTTATCAATAACCATAATATTATCTTTGAATCGTTTGTCGGAACCTAAATATGCAACTACATCTCCGAAACTTGCAATATAATGTGTATTATCGCTTCCAACTTTTAAACTTTTCATGACATTACAATCACCTGATATATCAAAGTCAAAGGGGCAATGTGTTCCGCCTGTCCATTTAATACTATTGTCGTTAGAATTAATACCAAATGTATATATTCCTTTTTCTTTTAAACTATATGTTGCCAATTTTTATCTCCTTTATATTAAATTATTATAGCTATTACTGTCCTGCTATTGCTTGGCCAAACTGTTGGGCAAACGCGCTGTTTTGGTCTGCAAAGATTTTTACATCAGTTTGGCCAACTACTATTTGTACTTCTGCAAATCCTCTGTCATTAAATGATGCAGGAACTATTTTTCTAATTTTATTGACGTGGGTGCCATTGCAATGCAAGTTCAATTCCACATGTGATGCTACTCTTTCTGGATATGTTCCTGGAATGCCGTTGGAACTTCCACCATTTACAGAACCATCCAAATATAAAGTTGAGGTATTGTCACCATTATCTACAAAATAATCATCCTTATTACCGTTTTGTCCTCCTGTAATTACAATTGATTTAAATCTTATTGCACTAACTTGTATAAAGTCATCAAATATTGCACTGGATGCTGAAATTTGGCCTGTTGATGTTAAAATTAAATCATCATTTGAACTTGATATGGCGGTACTGCTTATTCCAAAGCCACCTATGTTTCCAGCTGTTGCATTTAATACTCCTTCACTCGAAACTTTAAATACTGAACTTGCGCCTAATGAAATACCATCAGTTCCTACATATACTCCAGGATTTGCATCTGCTAATGCTGATTTTCCATTACCTAAAAATGTTGAATTTATTGCAAATCCAGCTGAACCATTACCTATATATCCTGAAGATGCACTAATTGCTCCTGAAATTATTAATGTTCCTGCAGCAGCGTTCCATCCTAATGCAGCTGAAGAACCTGAGCCGGCTAAATAAAAATTACCAGAATCATCTAGATATGATGAAAAATAATTTATTATAGGTTGATTCAACACACTAGGTATTGCTTCATGAAATCCAAGTGCACCAGAAGTAAGAAGTAATCCTGCATCTCTTGGATATGATATCTCATTTAATGAACCTGTAATGTAACTATAATCATTACCTGTTGCTCCAATACCTCCTGGATCTCCTTGAGCTCCTGGTATTGTTTTTGAAAATGATTGAGTTGCAGGTAAGAAAAATTCTTGGCCAGCTGCAGTCGAACCTGTGATTGCTATATGTATCGAACCTGATGTAGAATATTGACCGAATGTAGTTGGTGGAGATAAAAAGCAAAGTGTTGTTCCAGTTCCTGAAAAGTCACTTCCTCCAACTGATTTAAATTCGAGTATCGATGCACTATATTCTCCTGCAGCGGGAGTAATATCATTATCATAAGTTAAAAGAGTTCCTCCTTCATAAACTTGTATTGCGGTTCCTCCGCCCGCAAAATTTGCTACTACACCATCGATATCACCTGTATAAATATGATTTGGCTTGGACAACATTGCACTCACAGCTGGGGCTCCATCTTGACCAGCTTGTGATGCTACAAATGATTGAGTTACCGATTGTTCAAATGGTGTTCCGTTTTGTGTTAGACCTTTTATTTCTATATTTAATGAAGCAGAGGTTTCAGTCATGCCAGATGGAGTTCCCAACTTAAGATGTGGCCGATATTCTGTTAATGATACATTTCTGATCTCCATCCAATTTCCTGTAGTTGCATCATTCATCCAAAAGTAAAAGCCAACATTAGATGTAAGATGATTAACTGCATCACATGTAAAGGTTTCTTCATATTTAGTAAAGGTAGTATCATTAAAATAACTACCACCCGAGAAACCAGCTTGTACAGCTTGACTAGTACCGGTCATTATTTTTGTTAGTAGTTGGCTACTACCTCCCCCTGCTCGTGCTTCGAATGACCATCTATAAGTCTTTCCTATTTCTATAGTATTATGAAGTAATTGATATAATCTTACTCTCCAAACATTAGGTGGTGTTGCATCTGTAATTACTTTTACTCCATCTGTTATTGAAGTCCATGTTGCATCATCATAGGTATCTTGTAAAGTCCAACCTGTAACTGTTTGGCCTGGAGTACCTCCTGCAAACCCTGTGAAGGTTGGGTTTGTAGTAAGTTCGCCGGTTGATCCCTTAGTTATATTAACATCATTAATAGATGCAGAATATTCTCCATTACCTAGTGGAGACCAACCTTGGCTACCCGTTAATTCAGTTGATCCTTCAAATACTCTTATAGTTGTTTCTCCTCCAGCATAAACTGTAGGGTATGCATTATAAGCTGCCTGGTATGTATGCGATGGATTTGATAATATTGTTTGTACATTACCAGAACCTTCATCTAATAATACAAGAGTAACAGAATCTTGTTGATAATTGTCATCAGTTGAACTTCCTGATGCTACTGTTACTCTAACAGATGTATTACTTCCAAAATCATCTTTGGTTATATGCATACGTGTTAGATCGAGTAATGAACCAGATGATACTGTTATAACCGGCGCTGTTGTCCAGCTTGCTGTTGCTGGACTCATATTTTGTAAACTAGCTGATAGCGATGCCGTGGCTGGTGTTATTGTTCCATCAAGCGCTTTAACGAAAGTTATAGTTGGAGCTTCTAATGTTATTAATTTTGCAGTTGCACCAGCAGTTCCTGGAGATCCTGCTTCTCCTGCTGTTGATTTTGCTAATGATTGAGTTGTTGGTAGGAAGAATGGCGTACCATTTTGAGTCGAACCTGTAATTGCTATATGTAACGCTCCATTACTTTGAGCCATTGCGGTTGGATCGGCTAATGTTGCGATAGTAAGACCATCTCCTGTAATATCCCCAAATGTTACGTTAACTGGTGATATAGATGCTGACCATACTCCTGTAGCCGTAAATGGTAATTTTGTTTCCTCATAATTTAATGCAGTAGCTCCTTCAAAAACTTGTATTGTAGTACCGGCGCCAGTAAACACTTCGCTTCCTCCGCCGTAAGCTGCTGGTACTGTATGCGATGGATTAGATAATACTGATTGAACGTTTCCTGCTCCTTCATCTAATAATACGATAGTAGTAGAATCTTGTTGATAATTGTCATCGGTTGAACTTCCTGATGCTGCAATTACTCTAACAGATGTATTACTTCCAAAATCATCTTTGGTTATATACATTCTAGTTAAATCTAGTAATGAACCGGTGTTTAAAGTTACTTCTGGAGTTGTTGTCCAGCTTGCTGTTGCCGGGCTCATATTTTGTAAACTGGCGGTTAATGATGCTGTCGCTGGAGTTATTGTTCCGGAAAGCGTTTTAACGAAAGTTATAGTTGGAGCTTCTAATGTTATTAATTTTGCAGGCGCACCAGCAGTTCCTGGAGCTCCTGATGTTCCATCTTCTCCTGCTGTTGATTTTGCAAATGATTGAGTTACTGGAAATTCGAAATCCGTGTCATTTTGAGTGGAGCCTGTAATGGTCATTCTAATTTGGCCATAATCGGAAGTCATAGCTGTTGGTTCAGCTAATACCGCTGTGGCTGTTCCATCGCCAGTGAAAGCGCCTGGGACAATTCCCCCGCTTGTTTTATCTATTGAAGCAGAATATTCTCCGGCTGAAACATCACCAGCTGTTGTTTCAAATGTTAATTCTGTTGCTCCTTCGTAACATTTAATAGTAGTACCGGCGCCAGTAAATACTGGGTTTCCACCACCAAAATCTGCTGGTATTGTATGAGCTGGATTAGATAATACTGATTGAACATTTCCTGCTCCTTCATCTAATAATACAAGAGTAACAGAATCTTGTTGATAATTGTCATCGGTTAAACTTCCTGATGCAGCTATTACTCTAACAGATGTATTGCTTCCAAAATTATCTTTGGTTACCTGCATTTTAGTTAAATCAAGTAATGAACCAGTTAATAATGTTACTGATGGAGTTGTTGTCCAGCTTGCTGTTGCAGGTGACATATTTTGTAAACTTGCTGTTAATGATGCTGTTGCAGGCGTTATTGTTCCATCGAGTGCTTTAACGAATGCTAATGTTGGTGATTCTAATGTTATTAATTTTGCAGGTGCACCAGCAGTTCCTGGAGTTCCTGATGTTCCATCATTTCCTGCAGGTCCTCCATCTAATCCATATATAGTTACCGTATCTGATAATCCACCTAATGTAATGGTTGCTTGTAGTGGCAACTTATCTTTATCAGCTGATAAATGATTAGAAAATCTAAAACTTCCACTAGACTGGCCTGAACTTCCTGTTGGTGACCAAGACGCTGTTGGATATGCATCTGCAAGATGTGTCCATACATTAGTAGATGCTAATGAAGAACCATCTGCTGTTGTAAATGTTATATCATCTCTACTACACGATGTTGCTATATTCTGTTGTGTTACTGTTAATTCAATTAGGTCTGTTCCATTTGATGCGGAAGTGGAACTTGCGCTTGCAAATGTAATTACAAATGGATTAGATGAGATTGATAGTGATTTGACCGATGTAATTGGGTTCCCGTCTGGCATTGTTGAGCCGGCCGTTAATGCAACTTCACCTTGAATATTTAATGTATTTGTTGCTGCAGTCCAAGATAATTTATCTTTCAAACTAAAGTTTCCAGAAGAATCAACATAGAAAGGTGTAGTGGAAGAGGTAAACTGTCCTGTTCCTACAGACATACTAGTAGGACCAACATTAATTGCTCCAATGGAACCATATGTAGCTACTATTCCACCTTTTAAGAAGGCATTGTCAGTATATAAACCATAACCACTAACGGCTTGGCCATTTATTGTATCTGATACTCCAGATAGATCTCCTAGTCTAGCTTTATGAGACATATCAAATACACCACTTCCTGTTCTTTCAACTATATCCATATATGGTGTTGTTGTATCACTTGGATTTGCATTTAGTCTAATATATCCTGTACCGACGATCCCGGTTGAAACTATAACTTGTGAACCTGTATAAGTTTGTGCAGCTGATACTAGGTCTCCTAATGAACTTGTATGAGCTGCATTAACATATCCTCTTGTAACATAAAGTTTTCCGGACAAGTCTATATCGCTACTTGGATTATTACGAGATGATGAATGTACAAACATATATTCAGTTGCAAATCCAGTAGAATGTACTTTTTTAGCTGCTAGAATTTCTCCGTGGCCACCATAACTACCAGTAAATCCTGACACATTAGCTACTGACATTGTCGTGTCTGTTGCTGAATAATGGCCATATGGATTCTCTGTTGAGCCAGTTAAAGTAGTTGAATTTGCAATATATAATTGGCCACCTACTGCATTAACTGTTTCTTTTTCAAATACTGCGGTTGATAATGTACCTCTTATTCTTGCATTTTCAACTTCTAAAAATCCGCCTGAGGCTGCGTTTAGTGTCCATCCTTGCACATTAGATATGTAATCAGATGTTCGTATTGTTCCTTCTTTCTTAAGAACTAAATTTCCGCCAGTTAGTGTTGTATCATCAAATATCCAACCTCCAATTTGATTTGTCGAACCTAATTGGAATAGTGCATTAGAATCATTATATCCTTCTATGCCCCAGTCATTAGTTCCCGTATATTTCATCTTAACATAATTGGTTGCGGATTTCTTAACATGTATTTCTGGTGTAGTAGCTCCATCTAATTTTATGCCTGTACTAGTATCGAAGTTAGTACTTTTTAATGTATCTCCGGAGATTTTCCATGATGCAATATTTCCACCAGTAAATGATACTTGGGAGCCTGTTATATTACCTCCTGCACTTACTTTAAATCTAGATGATGATATAAATGAGACAGGAGATGTCTCGTCGCTTGATGCTGAAATTTGCCAATATGGACTATATGCTAATGATGCACTTCCTATAGATGCACCACCAATTTCACCCGCGGTTGCAAAAATAGTACCTTGCATTATTACATCACCATTTTCATCTAGATGAAAATTACTAGATGTTATTTCTATATTTCCATTTGATCCACAAACATATGCACTGTCGCCACCTAAAAAGAAAGTATCTGTATGCATATCTATAGATGCTGGATTGGTTCTAAATCTAAAATAACTTGATGAATCATTTAAAAGTTCTAATCCAACTCCTTTATAATCATCTGGTGAATTTGGTAGTACGGAACCTGAGAATATCATAAATCCTCCAGGTTTATCTGTACGTGACGCCGACGTAAATCCTTCGTAGCCAACGGATCTTATATATGCAGAACTTTGGCCAGCTATTTCTACGCCAGAGCCTACTACGTTGCCAACAAATACTGAGCCGGTAATTAAATTTCCTGCTCCATCTATATATGTATTTTCACCGGTGAATGTAACTGGATATGCTATTGCTTCTGCTTCTGCAGGCGTTCCAGTGTAGTCATAGAAATTAAATTTAAATGCTAATGGTGTTTTTAAGAAAGCAGTTGGTATTCGAATATTTTGTCTTACATAATTAGGAGAATATCCTGTTTCTTGATGTGTCCATAAATTTACACGTGCTACTGACCAATCTCCTCTTCGTACTACAAAAAATATGTCTGCATCAAAAGTATCATTAGCACGAAATGTTGCCTGTACGTTTGAAGCTAAACTACCTGATGGGTCTAATTCGAATGTTGAGATACGTGTTCCAAATTTACCATTAAATTCCTCAAAATCATCTCCTTGTGGATATTGTTGAGCATTGAATGGATTGGCTCTCCATTGATTCAATTCCATTCCTGGTATTACTCCGTTTATTGAACCTGAGACATATATGTCTAATCTAGGTACTGGGAATGTGGTATCTGTACTTATGGTATTATCTGTTACATACGCTTTTAAATCAAATATATATTTTGTATCTTTTGTTAATGAGACTTTATAATCTGATTTTAAATGCATTCCAGAATACCGCGCTGTTGTTGTATCAAAGTCTGTTGCTGGGGTTAATTTTATACCACTCATCAATACGTCAGGTTCAAATGTTGCGGTTGCAACATTTTCATCAGCTATCGGAAAATCGGTTGTTGTCCAATAATTATTAAAATCTATTAAACTAGTGAAAAATCCTATTCTATTATAATCTACTCCTGTACTTGCTACTGCTTCAAATGCTTCTTGATCAATTAATAATTGTGTTTTTTCTAGAACTGTATCTCCTAAATCAATATATTCTCCAAACATTCCGCCTGGTTTATATTGAGTTTTCATTTTATATACATCACCTGTTGCGGGCTCTATATTAGATACTATTACTTCTGCAAATGATTGTGAAGCTTCTGTTATAACAGTAACAAATGGTTCTATATGACTAGATGTAAAATTAGCAGTTGCTGATATACTGTCAATAGCTCCTTGTCCATCTGTTGTAGAGGGATCTGCTTTAACTGATATTCTAAATTCTCCATTGCCAGCATTGTCAGTACTATTTTTTAATCCCGATAAATACTGTACTCTACATTTAGTTGCAGATTCTACTTCTGCAATTTGAAATACATAACTTCCAGACAATGTATGTATTCCTGTTAAGCTCATTGGTGCTGAATACGCTGCTTGCGAAAATGGGTCTATATTAGCACCATCTGATATTAGACTATTATATGAATCTGTATCGATTTGAGGTTCTACAATTGTAACTGTTCCTCCTTCCATACTTTCTGATAATGGAAAGTTTGTAAAGGTTAGTCGAGATTCGCCTTGAAGAGATGAGTATCCTGTAAAAGTCGCGAGATTATCAGCTGATACTATTTGTGCAAACATGCCCGCGGGACTTCCAAATGGAGGATCTAACGTGCCTGGCGAATTAGCTCCTTGTCCGTAAGTAGTACTTTGTCCTGTACTGTTGTTGGAGCCTGCGACGCCTGAATTTACGCTTAAACCGAAATTAGAGGTATAACCTGTGCCACCTCCTGTAATAGTTATTGGTGATAATGTTACTGTAGATGCCGAACCTGATTTTGTTAATCGTATGTTCTCCATATTTACTGGCTTCAAATATGGTTGTATTATTTCTTTTATTTGTATAGAAGGAGACCCTAAATGTATAATTTCGGTACTATTTTTTTCATATGGTGATACTGGTAATGAACGTGACCAAATCACATTTGGAGTATTTATATATTCAGTACTATTTACGTTTCTGCTATATGGTACAATACGGCCAGTTTCATTATTAACTAGAGCTCGTCCTGCTAAATAAATTGTTGCTGGACCAGGTGGTGTGTCTTTATAAATCCAAATTGCAATTACTCTGGCACTATCTTTTTGTATATATTTTAATGGTTCGTAATATATTGGATCACCATTGGAATCTAATACTTCTATATGTATATCTGAATTAGCTACTAAATTTCTAGGATGTGCCTTTATTTTTATTAAATTCTTTCCCGCGGTAAGCTTTTGTGGGAATTCCATAATACCAAAATAATCTTCTGATATTAAGTTTTTGTCACGTATAGTATATAATAACTCACGTAATCCTACATAACTAACAATATTTTCTATTGATGGATCGTTATAAACTGGCAATGCATATCTCCTTAATTTGAATCTACCTTATTATCGGATGCAGCTAACGTTCTTATTTGATTTTTATCGATCTTGGTCAAATAAGATTGTTAATCCGATAACTCATTAATTTAATATAAATATCAATCGAAATGAATTTCGGAGTAGCCATTTACTTTTTTGATTTCGATTAGTTTATCAACAATATCACGCATTGCGTCAATATGAGATATACACATAATAAAACCAAATTGTGATTTTAAATAATCGAATAACATATGCATTGAATTAAGATTATCTGAATCTAGAACGCCGAACCCTTCATCGATTGCAAGGAAGTTTGGTCTTGGAAGATTTGATACGTTTATTAAAGAAGTTCTAATTGCTAACGATGAAATAAATTTCTCCATACCTGATGTTAATTCTAATGGCCAATAATTATCATCATCATATACAATATATGCATTTATATTCTTACCATCTGTTTGTAATATCATAGTGAATTCAACAATTTGATTAAGGATATTATTTATTTCAGATTCTATTTGTGGTAATGCCTTTGATATTAAATGATATGGGACTCCGTTTCGTTGTACTGCCTTCTGATAATATTCGTATCCTTGATATTGTTGTTCTAATTCTTTTAACCTATTAATACCATCTTGGGCGTCTTGTCTTGTTTTTTCTGCCATTTTTAATTTACCTGACAGAGTTAATAATTTTGAATCCAATTGTCTTAATTCTGTATTAACAGTTGTTATTTCGTCTCTGATTTCATAAATTTCAGAATTTTTAATTTTATTGAATTCTATGTTATTTTTTTGCTTTAATGACTTCTTATATAATGAATTTATTTCTGTTCTTTTTGTACGTAACGATTTAATACCCCATTTTGTTGTTTCTAAATGATGTTCTTGTGAAACTAGTTTATTTTCATTTTGAGATAATATTTGTTTTATTTCTTCTAAAGCTTTTAATTTCTTTTCTGGTTTTTGATTTATTTCTATATCATCTATTCTTCCACCAATATCATCTATATCAAATGTAATTACCTGTTCTTCATCAATTAATTTAGGTAATAAATCTGCAACTTGTTTTGTTTCATACAACCAAGGATTGGCCATACAAAATTTACATTCGGGGTCCCATTCATGTTTATCTAATTTTGAAACCATTTTTTGTGCGTGTTCTATTTTAAGACGCTTTACTTTTAAATTATTATGTAATTTAATTACGTCTGCTTTATAATTTTTTAATTCTAAAATTTGATCTTTTAAAAAATCTTCATCAACATTATTTATTTTTTGTTGAATTTCTTTAATTAACTTTTTCTGGTTTTTGATTAATTCTTTTTGTCCTTCTCTTCCTTCAATTCCTTTTGTAACTTCATCATCACAGCCTTTTAAATTTAATACGTAAATCTCTGGTTCATTTAATGTATCATCAACTTTCTTTAGTTCTTTTGTCATCGTAAAAATGATATCATTAAGATTTGTTTTCATTTCTTCATGTTCAGATTTATCTACTTTCATTTGTTCATATGATCCAGTATATTGAGTTATGATTTCATTTGTATATACTAAATCAGTTGAAAAATCTTTTCTTTTATATTCTCTAATTAGAGCTGCTGTTTCTCTAATTTCTTCATGTCCAACTAAATATTGTTGTTCAAAAATATCAATATCTAAAAATTGTGATAATAAATCTTTTCTTTCTCTTTGAGTTTTATCAATAAATCCTGTATTGTTATTTTGTAATGATAATGCTGTTAAAACAAAATCTTCATAAGAGCCCAAATATTGTCTTATACTTTTATTTGTAGAATCTCTCTGGTCTCCGTTTAAATTTTCTTTGTTGCCACCTTTATCTACTCTCCAAAAATTTACATCAACTTTAACGTGGCCTCTATTATTTTTCTTTCCTACTCTTTTAATAAAATAAGTATACTTTCCTAATTCAAATTCAAATTTACAATTAAATCTAGATTTCTTATTATTTAATACATGAACTGCTTTTTTGGTTCTAGAACATCTATCAAAACAACAAAATGCTAATGCATCTAATAATGTTGATTTACCAGCTGCATTTGGGGCGAATAATCCATAACTGCCTATCATATTGGTAAAGTCTATTTTATTATCTTCTCCATAACTAAACATATTTGAAAATTCAAACTTTTTAGGAGTCCAAGTTATATTTCTTGTTAATGTATTTGCTGGTAATTTGGAATGAACAATTCTATTAATATGTCTTATAGTATCTAATAAGTTATCATCGAGTGCAAATGTATCTGATAAGTATTCTGTAATAATATTATTTTGCCATTCTACATCGCGTACATTTCCAAAATTAATTTTATTTTTTGCATCTGCAGAATTTAACGCATTTATTTTTTGAAGTGAAATATCTTGTACATTATATTTTGATTTAATTTCTGCAATTAATTGTTTTAACGTACCAGAGTCTGTGTCTTTTATTTTTAACCGTAATCTTGGCTTTTTTGGAACTTTAGTATTTGGATTAATGATTTTTCCATTATCTATTTCAAATGTATAATATCCATAATCATTTACAATTTCGACGAATTCGGATTTTTTAGTTTTTAAATCCCATACCATGATGCCATGTCCTAATTTTTCGCCGTGATTTTGTTGTATTAAAGAACCGGGATACGCAATTGTTTTTTCTTCATCTAGATATTGTAACTTATGAATATCTCCTAATAATACTAAATCATGTCCTCTAAATAAATCTGTTGTAACATGAGTGTTACTTAATGTAAATCCTGCATCTGTTGATGCATTGTGGACCGACCCATGATGGAGTGCAATCTTGTAATCACCGACAAACTCATCTGCTTTTATATACTCTACAGGCTTATTATAGACTGATAATACATTAAAGTGTACACCGGCTATACAATATATACCATTGTCTTTAAGATAATGTAAGTTTGGATGATTTAAGGTCTTAACTACCGGACTTAAGGCGTCTAGTCTGTAACTGTTATTTAAATTTGTATCATGATTTCCTGTAATTACAATTGTTGGGGCTATGTCTGCTAGATTTTTGAAAAATTCTGACACCATATTTATCAATTCTGGTGACATATCTGTTTTTGCGTGGACAATATCTCCGGCGACGTATATTAAAGAATTTGGCGTTTTTGTTTTTTTAATATATGAATATAATCGTTTGAATACTGCTCTATATTCTTTATGTCGTTTTACATTACGAATGTGTACATCTGCAATATGATATATTTTATCAATTGATTCTAATGCTGTTTCTATAATGTGCATAATATCGTCTGTTCCATTAAATATTCTTGAGTCATACATGGTGTATGTTTTAAAACTTCTTTTGTTTTTTCAAATCCTAATTCATTAGGGTCTTTACTTGTTAAATCTATAAAATAGACATTTAATCCATTATTCATAAAGTAAGCTGCAGCTTCTAATGCTTGTTTTTTTGCATCCTGATCTAAACATATATAAATTTCTTTTACTCCTTTTTCTACAATTCGTTTTTTTAGAGTATCTGAAATGGTTTTGCCGAATAATGGAATTACATTTCTTTTGATAGTAATTGCATCAAATGCTCCTTCAACTAAAATAATTGGTAAATTCCAATTTATATGTAATTCGAATCCTATTATATCTTTTGAAGTAGGAGGATTCTTATGTTTGAATTTATCTTCTTCGTAATATGCTCTTGCTACAAAATAATTTAAACTTCCGTTTGCATCATAACTCGGAATAATTATTTTTCCTGAATATAATCCTTTCCTGCAATATCCTATTCGATATCTTAAGATATCATGAATTCCAATACCTCTTCCTTTAAGGTAATAAATTGCATTTCTATATTCTGGTGATGTCTTATCTAGTTTCCATAGTGGCCTAAAATTTTCTGGTAATTGTAATACTGGTGTATCTGTTGTTGTGCGTTTTGGTTTATATTCTACTTCATCTAAAATCGATATTAATTTGGAGATTTTAATACGTTCAACATTAAGTTTACGAAATAATGTGACTATTTTTCGTCCAGCTATATTACATACCCAACAATGCCAATGTTGAGATATTGTATTTACTTCCAATTTCTTCTTATAATGGTGACAAAATGGACAATAATATGCTATGTTATTATTATTTGTAGATCTGCCATTACCTAATACAGAATCTATTAAAGTACGTAATTTAAAGTTTTTCATTTAATCTAATATAAAGAAAATATATCAAATAACCTAATTTTTTTCAGAAAACCAAGAAGTTGGTATTTCTTTTTCTGCCCATTTAATATCATGTTTATCACAGAACATTCCATATGTAGTTTTAGAACCTTTACGTATTTTTGTATTGCCTGACATAAATACTATTCTTATATCTAATTCTGGATGTTGTTTTTTAATAAGTAAATGTTTTTTTCTATCTTCTATAACCCATCTACCTTTTGTTTCAACTAATATTCCATTTGGTAATGTA
>Ga0080013_1002783_pt1 | contig 19722 bp, 34 predicted proteins | sample ETNvirenome_6_85_FD_69236 | JGI IMG/M metagenome (GOLD analysis project Ga0080013, IMG submission 69236) | Marine viral communities from the Pacific Ocean - ETNP_6_85 (SPADES assembly) (version 2) | ecosystem: Environmental > Aquatic > Marine > Oceanic | place: Pacific Ocean | collected 2013-06-19 | reverse complement strand
GCTCTTGCGCTAACCGATTATGGGAATATGAATGGGTTATCGTATCAAGTCCTTCACGCCAAGAAGATGGCAGAGGAAGGCAAAGACTTTAAACCAATATTTGGGGTGGAGGCTTATTTTAACCCCTCCGTTGCTGATTGGAAAACCGCATATGAGGAAGCGCAGGCCGACAAGAAAAAGGCTCGTAGCTCCAAGAAAAGGGATTCTAGCGTTAGCGCAGAGGATGAAGCAGCATCAAAGAGGGCGGTCAAGGACGTCTTAAACAGAAGAAGACATCTGATATTACTTGCTCAGAACCAAACAGGGCTCAACAATATCTTTAAGATTGTATCAACATCCTTCCAGGGTGATAATTTTTATAGATACCCTCGTGTGGATTATGATCTCTTGAAGAAGCATAATGAGGGTGTGATTGCATCCTCTGCTTGTTTGGGGGGCGTCTACGCTGGGAACTATTGGGAGAATCGGGAGGAGGGAGAGGAGGCCGTTCTTAATGCTATGCGCGAGACAACAACCAAGATGGTTGATGTGTTTGGTGATCGTTGGTATGGAGAACTGCAATGGAACAATATTCCCGAGCAGCACGAACTAAACCAATACGTAATCAAAATGCATGAGGAGTTTGGTATCAACCTCATCTCCACGGCAGATAGTCATTATCCAAACAAGGATGCATGGAAGGACCGCGAGCTATACAAGCGTCTTGGTTTCCTTGGAAACAGAAAGAAGCCAGAGTGGCTAACGAGTGAGCTTCCTGTTGACCCCGATGAAATTGGCTATGAGCTTTATCCCAAGAACGGCGACGAGATGTGGGAGGCATACAAGAAGTACTCCACAGAGTGTGGAGTTGAATATGACGATGATTTGGTTTATGATAGTCTCACAACGACACACTGGATCGCCTTTGATCAGATTGAAGACTTTCTACCTGACGGCACGGTTAGGCTTCCGGAGTTTGTTGTACCCGACGAGTACACTGCAACGCAGGCGCTAACCAAGATGGCTATTGCTGGCTTGAGAGCGAAGGGACTGACAAGCACTGAGTATATTGAACAACTCAAACACGAACTTGATGTCATTAATAACAGAGGGTTCGCCAAGTATTTCTTAACGATGAAGGCTATTTCGGACAAGGCGGATGAATGTATGTTGTCTGGTCCGGGGCGTGGTTCGGCGGCGGGAGCATTGACTTCTTATGTATTGGACATCACGCAGATTGATCCGCTTAAGTATGGTTTGATGTTTTCAAGGTTTATGCGCTCGGATGCTAAGGACTATCCTGACATTGATTATGATGTGTCGGATCGGATGGCACTCGTTGACAGACTGATTGAAGATTGGGGAGGAAACACAGTTGTCCCTATCTCTAACTTCAATAAACTACAGCCCGCGTCTTTGATCAAGGATATCGCAAAGTTCTATGACATTCCGTTTGTTGAGGTGAATGCCGTGACAAACAAGATGGAAAAGGAAGCGACGCCAGCAGCCAAGAAGAAGTTGGGTATGAAGGCCGGGGCTTATAAGCCAAACTTTCAAGATTTGCTTGACTTCTCGCCTACACTTCAACAGTTCTTGAAGAAGCACCCGAAGGTGGGAGAGCACGTTGCTGAGCTTGTTGGGCAGGTTCGCTCAACCGGCAGGCACGCTGGCGGTGTCGTGATCGGTGAGGACTTGGATAAGCATATGCCACTCATCGCCTCCAAGGGTGTTGTACAGACGCCGTGGTCAGAGGGGCAGAATGTCAGACATCTTGAACCGCTTGGCTTTATCAAGTTTGATATTCTTGGGATCTCATCCTTGGCAATGATTGAGAATTGTATTGAACGGGTCTTGAAGAGACACAAGGGAGTTCAGAGCCCTACGTTCAAGGATGTTAGGAAGTTTTATGATGAACAACTCCATCCGGATAAGATTGACCTCAATGATAGCCAAGTCTATGAGAACATCTTTCAGAAGGGGAACTTCATCGGGGTGTTTCAGTTCACGAACGAAGGAGCACAGAAATTCTGTATGCAGGCAAAGCCGAAGAATATTATTGACGTTTCGGCTATTACTTCCATATATAGACCGGGACCACTGAGTGCCGAAGTAGATCAGCAGTATGTAAAAGCGAAAGAAAATCCAGAGAAGATTAAATATGTTGCTGATGTGGAGAAGGAAGTAACAGAAGAGACAGCGGGCTTTCTTATTTTTCAAGAACAAATTGCTTTGTTGGCTCACAAGTTGGGTGACGACATATCTCTGGATGATGGAAACAAACTTCGCAAATTATTGACGAAGAAAGGAACAGGAAAAGGAAATGAAGAAAAAGACAAAATACAAGAAAAATTCATACGAGGATGTACTGCTAAGTCAATTGCTAGAAAGACCGCCGAGGGACTCTGGAGAAATTTTGAATATTTCTCTGGTTATGGCTTCAACAAGTCTCACGCTGTTGCTTATAGCATACTTTCTTACCAATGTGCTTGGCTCTTAAATTATTACCCTGAATGCTGGATGGCTTCCTTCTTGGATAAGGAGCCTGAAAGTAGGAAAGAGCAGGCGATTAATCTTGTTAAAAATTATGGGCTTTCCATCGCGCCTGTGGATGTTAATGTGTCCACCGGGCAGTGGGAAATTTCCGATGATGGCAAGAGTTTAATCCAGCCCTTGAGTTCAGTAAAAGGGATGGGTGATAAGGCGATTGAGCAACTACTTAATGCTCGACCGTTTAATACGATTGAGGAGCTATTATTTAATGATAACATACTTTATACAAAGCTTAACAAAAGGGCGCTTGACGTTCTTTGCCGAAGTGGCGCACTCGACAACTTGGTTGACGATCGTTTTACTGGCAGGAAGCATTTTTGGTCTGCGTGCATAGTAGACCGTCCAAAGACTAAAAAGAAACTTGAAACTAATATTGAGGCATATAGAGATGAGAGAGATTTTACAACAGCTGAGATTATCGAATATCGTGGCACCCTTACTGGTGTTTTCCCTTTTGATTTGGTACTTACAGAAGCCCTACTCACCACCCTCCGGACTCGGAGTGTACCAGAGTTGGGGAACCTTGGAGACAAGTCAGGAGTTGCCTGGTTCATTCCAAGAGAGATTGTTCCAAAGAAGACTGCGAAAGGCCGAGACTACCTCATATTAAAAGTCATTGATACGACTTGTAAACTTACCACAGTGAAATGTTGGGGCTATGATCCTAAAAAGGACGTGGTGTATCACAATAGACCCTATATGGCTCGTCTTGACTATGACGATAAGTGGGGATATAGTATGCGCAACGTCGCAAAAGGACTGAGGCTGTTAGGGTAAAAGAAGATTTTACACCGCAACGGCCAGTGGTTAGAGTAGGTATATCCTTGGAATGCAAACCAAGGTAGGGATTGGCCAAAGTGCCTAATCCCCTTTATCGTGCCGACAGAGGCACAAGGAGAAAAAATATGCAGTTAAGTACCTTATTTAAAAGAGTTAGTGAAGATCCGCAGTGGATGATGAACAACATCAAACCTGTGGCTTTGAGTAGTTTAACCATCGATGACGATGGAAGTCAGGTGCGGGCTGGGGGCATTGTTGCCAGTCATGTGCAGGACTTAGTGGATGATATTCTCATTCGTGGCCAACAAGTTCCGATCACCATTGATCAGAATGATGAGGTTGTGGAAGGGAATCATCGTGTTAAGGCTTTTCAAGCTTTAGCGCGTAAGAACCCTGGAGTTGCTAAGTGGCAAATGATTAATGCGTGGAAACGTACATTTACCGATGACGCTGAAAGGCGACAATATCAGCTTCGGTGCAATAACCATCCCCCCGCCAAGTCAAGCTCAAACGCAGACTTGGCATTGTCGGTGGCCGATGACCTCAAAGCGGGTGTCTTTCCTGGCTTGGTTTGGAATACGTTCCATGACAACGCGGACAACTTTGATCTTCTTGCGAAGGAGGTGAAGAGCAGGTACCAGGTGGATATGAATAAAGCTAAGGCGATCTCAAAGGTTGCCGTCTTAAAGGCGCCCAACCAGAAGCTTAAGAACTATTCTAAGGATGAAGTGCTTGAGACTTTTAAGGCCAATAATTGTATTGGTTGGTCTGGCAAAAAGCCAGGAGAGGACTCAAACGGCTATTCGGTTTACCCAATTGGGGCAGAGTCCAATATTTTCCCCAACTTGACCGGCAACACGTTCAAGAAGAAGACTTCAAACGGAAAGAAGATTTCTACTGTTTGTGTTCTTTGGGACGGCAATACTTATGGCAAAGACGGAAAGAAGATAGACTCTTATCGACAAACCGTCGTCAATAAGATTAACGAAGCAAATGCATCATGGGTTCTTTCCAAGGACGCAACGCTTGTGGACGAAGTCTTTATTGTAGGGCAGAAGATTCGCGGGACCAAAGAGAACGTGGACAAGTTCTTTAAAGTAAAGAAGGATTCTAGCGGGCGCTTCGAAGCCGGTTCGATTCCTCGGAATGGTTGGAAATAGGGTGTTTGGGTGAGAGGGGGATGTCCCCCTCTCACTTTTTCTAGATAAGGATATAAGAATGACGATAGATTTTAAAAATCAAGAAGGGATAGAATTTTTGGAACAAGTGCCGGCGAATTCGGTAGACCTTGTTCTGGTTGATCCTCCGTATGTCATGTCGAAAGATTCGGGGATGGATAGATGGGTGGACCATGTGGCAAAACAAGATACTTCCGGCTCAGTTAACCTGAAGACTGAGAGCGACTGGCAGAATTATAAGACACCTGAGGAGTGGGATAAATGGTTTGGCGCTGACTTAGGCGCAACCAAGCGAGTACAAAAGATGAAAAGCTTAAAGGCTAACTATCTTAAGTATGGTAGTATTTACGGAAAGAAGTATGCGGTTACTACAAACTTCGGTAAGTGGGATACGGAGTTCACCTTGGAGAAGATGCAACTATTCATAGAGCAGTTCTATAGGGTTTTGAAGCCTGGGGGTACTTGTATTATATTTTTTGATATCTGGAAAATTACACATCTCAAGGAGATGTTGGATGGGTGTAAGTTTAAACAGCATCGGTTTATACAGTGGGAGAAGACAAACCCGGCCCCTATCAACAGTAAGCGCAACTACTTAAGTAACTGTCGAGAAGTTGCACTTACGGCAGTAAAGCGTGGGAAGCCCACATTTAACAGCAGCCATGATAAGGGAGTGTATAGATATCCTATACAGGGCGGGAAACATAGGATCCACAAGACGCAGAAAAGCTTGCCTCTGTTTGAGGATCTTATAGAGAAGCATTCCAATAAGGGAGATGTTGTCTTGGATTGCTTTGCAGGGTCTGCGACAACTGCGGTCGCGGCCATTAATAAAGGGCGACAGTTTATGGGGTGCGAGATGGATAAGGGTTTTTATGAGCAGGCAACTAAAAGAATAGAGGAGGTTCTGTCCAATGGGTAGTATAGGAAGAAAAATGGCGCGTAATCAGAAGAAGAACGCCAAGAAGAAGATGAAAGAGCAGATGGCTTTGTTTGACAAACTCGGAGATGAGTGTCTGGCTTGCCAGAAGCCATATGACAAGACGAATAAAGAGCATGTTGCGAATTGGTTCGTGACTGTTCGTAAACAAGAAGGCACAGTAAACCTTTATTGTCCTGATTGTTGGGAGAGCGCCAATAAGATCATAGAAGGTTTTATGGAAAGGGAGGTTAAAAAGAATGAAGGAACTTAGTGGACCGGATGAGTGCAACAATTGTGGTTGCAATTTATATGAAAGCTGCGATAAGTACGAAGGAGGAGAAATGAGCGGTAAAATGTTAATGGTACAAGATCAAAACTACCAGGTGTATTTTGAGAGTGGGGATGGAGAGCATGTCTACCTTGAAATTGATAACCCTAAACACTTTGAGGCGGGGAATGCCTATGTCAGAGTGCAGATTCCACTAGACAAATGGAATTATATGACTAAAGAGTTCCAAGACAAATACTTTCGCCACATAAAGACAAAGGCGAATAATGATCCGAGACAAATGGAGTTGGACCTATGATGATTGAATATGTAAAAATGCATAAAGGGGTGATGGGCCCTACGAGAGCAAACCCATCAGACGCGGGGCTTGACATTCACGCTCACATCCCTGATAAGAAGATTACCATTAATCCGGGGGAGAACGCTATTGTTCCTACTGGGTTAAAGTTTGGCATCCCGCACGGCTACATGCTTCAAGTCTGTAATAGGTCCAGCATGGGAGCAAAACGCTCCCTAATTGTGGGCGCTCATATTATTGATAGTGGGTATGATGGTGAGGTTTTTATTGATCTACATAACGTGGGGCAAAGACCTCAATTGATTGAACACTATGATAAGATCGCGCAGGTTGTGATGGTCCCTGTAGTTTCGTTTAGAGCACTGGAGACTTCGCAAGACAATTTGTATAAGTGGTATCCGATAACGATCTCTAATCGTGGAGATGGTTCACTGGGGAGCACTGGGCAATGAATGTACACGAACGGTTTAAGAAGATAGATGCCCTTGATAAGGACAGGAAGATCACGCCGAGGTCAGACGGGGAGATACTAGAGATGGTTAACCACCCTAATCATTATGGCGGCAAAGAGGATCTTTACGAGGCTATTAATGTTATTGAGGCTTGGGGCCTTGACTTTCATTGTGGCAGCGTGATAAAATATATTGCAAGGCACAAAAAGAAGGGAAGTCCGAAGGAAGATATAGAAAAGGCAATTTGGTATCTCGAAAGATATCGTGATGAATGTTTGGGTGAGTAAATGAAATACTTTCAAGACCCCACTGTTCCTGATAAAGACAAGAGGAAGAAGGTCTATTATTGGGAAGATGGGGATAAGCAAATAAGCTTTTTGTCTAGGTTGCGTTTAGATGGCCTTAACCAGTCACAGTTTCATAGAGCGATAGTTGATGGCTATCTTAAAGATGATTCTGATCTCCTGGCATACCTGAACCGATATAAAGAAGAGCACACGGTTCAAGGAAAGAATAAGAGGGCGAAGGTTGAGAAAATGAGAAGAGATACGAAAGACGTCAGGGAAAAGTTTGCACTTGATCCAGGCGAGATCGAGTCTATCTTTGACGTGATTGAAAAGGACGGGGTTGTATGAAGTGTCGTGATATGTGTAAGAGTTTTGAGATCTCGTGCCCCAACAAAGAGTGCCGGTACTGGCTGGACTACGAGCCAGAACTAAACTGTGTTTTGGAGAGCGTTGAGAAGAATGGAGAGCTTACTTTGCGTGAATGTGCTGAGAGATTAGGGATTTCGTATGTAAGAGTTAAACAAATTGAAGACGGCGCTCTCAAAAAAATAGAGTATTTAAAAGACATTTAACTTGTTAAACTTCTAATTATTCTTGAACACTTTTTTACATAAGGAGAATGTGAAATGTCGAAAAAAGCACTTTTAAACGAAGAAGTCACTCGTCGGATGATGAAGTTGGCCAATATTGGGGAGGTGAATACCCAAAATTTTATCACCGAATCCTATGATGAGCTGGAAGAAGGATGGGGCTCAAAGGAAGACGAGTACAAGCGTCATGATGTTGGTGGCGTTGAGAAGAAGACTGGTGACGTTAAGGGTCACTATAAAGACTATGAAATGAATGAAGAGTCCGAAGAGGAGGCCACTGAAGCCGAGTTGGGCCATGAAGATGATGTAGCCGACGAAGAAGGTGCAGAGCTTGATGCGCTGGAAGGCGGCGATATGGAAGCCGATCTTGCTGCTGACGAGGAAGCCGCTATGGACGTTGAAGGTGGCGGCAAGGAAGAGAAGTTCAAGGAGATCGTTGATCTCTTGGCTGACCTTTTGGACGTTGAGGCCGATGTTGAGCTTGACGGTGATGATGAGGTTGAAGCAGAGGAAGAGATCGCTGTTGATACTCCCGAAGGTGATTTAGATGTTGAGATGGGCGAAGAAGACTTGATGGAAGCTCTTACTGCTCGCGTCACCGATCGTATCACAAAGATGCAAGAAACTCAAGAGCAGGTGAAAGCCCGGAAGGAACAAGTTGCGGAAAGTGTGGCTGACCGCATCATGAAGAGGTTAGAAAGTTAGTATAAAAAGTGTTTACGTTCTCCGAAGCCTGCCTATAATATAGGCAGGCTTTTTTATTTGGAGGAACAATGGAATTTTGGGATGCGGCCTTTATATTTTTTGCGGGCGTTCTAGCCCACCTGTGGGGCCAACGAATATTTGATCGTGTGCGACTTTTCAATGTTTATAAAGAGACTTTCATAAAGTCTTTTATTTTGCTCAAGTACACAGCGGATAATTGTGAAAGACTGGCCTCTAATCTTGAGGGTGAGTCTAAACAGGACGAAGCTATGGCAGCTGCTGTCCAGTTCTGGAAGCGCATGTCGGTTAGAACTCTGTGTGAAAGTGTCCCTGGTGAAGTGTCAAGGTCCCTCGGTGTCAGGGACTGGAAGACTGCCATGAAAGCCTTGGAGAGAATTACAAAAACTGGGAGTAAGAATGAACTTTAACAAGAAGAAGAAAGAAGAGGAGCCGGAAGGCGAACAGGAAATGCCGATTATGGTAAACATGGGGGCAGCGGAAGAACCTAAACTGCGCCTGTGTGGTGTCTATGGTGACATAAATGAAGAGAGGTCGGCGGATGTTATCTACAACATGTACGCCCTGAAGGAACTTGGGCGACAACTTGAGGAGACTGACGAAGGGATCAAAGAGTCTTACGAGCCTTTTCGCTTTATAGTGGCAACAAACGGGGGGTCTGCAACAGATATGTTCGCCGTTTATGATTCGATGAGAGAAGTTAAGCAAGAGTGCGAAGTCCACACAGTGGGACAAGGCAAGGTGATGTCTGCCGGGGTTCTTTTACTCGCAGCCGGAACCAAAGGCCAGCGACGTATTGGAAAGAATTGTCGCGTTATGATCCACGGTGTTGTCTCGGGACAGCAAGGTTATATACAAGACGTGGAGAATGAATTTGAAGAAGCAAAGATTACACAAAAGATGTATGTGAAGTCTTTGGCAGATGAAACTGATATGACCGAGAAGTTTATCAGAAAGTTACTAGACAGGAAAACGAATGTTTATTTCAATGCCGAGCAGGCAGTTGAAATGGGTATTGCCGACATTATTATTTAAAGGAGGAAGAATGATTAAGGCAGAGTATATTTGGATTGATGGAACAGAGCCTACGGCACAAGTCCGTAGCAAAACAAAGATTTTATCGGAAGGTGAAGGCCCTCCGGTTTGGGGTTTCGACGGCTCCAGCACCAACCAGGCAGATGGATCTTCTTCTGATTGTGCGTTGCACCCTGTGAAGGTTTATCAAGACCCTATCCGAGGAGGCAATAACGTTCTTGTGCTTTGTGAGGTACAGAATGTGGACGGCACTCCTCACGCAAGCAATACCCGTCACGAATTAATGAAGATTACGGAAGAGCACGAGGCTGAAGAAATGTGGTTCGGAATGGAGCAGGAGTATACGCTTACTGATCTCTCCCGCCAACCACATGGCTTTAAGAAAGGTATGCGACGGTCAGAGGATATGAGACTTGTTGCTCAAGGACCATACTATTGTGGAAGTGGCACTGGGTTTGCTGTGGGTCGCGATATGGTTGAACACCATCTCGACCTCTGCCTTAAGGCTGGTATCAAGGTGTCCGGTGTTAACGCCGAGGTGATGCCGGGGCAGTGGGAATACCAAATCGGCCCGGTCGGTGTTGCGGATATGGCCGATGACCTATGGGTCTCTAGGTTCTTGCTCCACCGAGTGAGCGAGATGTATGATCTGGTTGTGTCACTGGATGGTAAGCCAGCGGATGGCGACTGGAATGGAGCAGGGTGTCATACCAACTTCTCTACGAAGGAGATGAGAGAGTCTCTTGATGCGTGTGAAAAGGCAGCAGAGGCGCTAGGAGAGCGACACAAGTTACATATTGAGAACTATGGGGATGGCATTGAAGACCGTCTCACTGGTGCTCACGAGACTTGTTCCTACGAAGAGTTTAAGTATGGTGTTTCTGATCGCGGAGCATCTGTCCGTATCCCTTGGCAAGTTGCCAAAGACGGAAAGGGGTATATTGAGGACCGGCGTCCCAATGCAAATTGTGACCCATATGTTGTGACCCGTCTAATTACTGAAACTGTGTGCGGAGGTTAATGATGCCAGTTATAAAAGGATTACAAGCAACACTGATTAAAGATCAGTTCTTTGCAGCGATGGAGAAGAAAGGTTATGCTACTTTTGATGGGAACTCAAAGTACAACCTTAATATTATTAGTGTGAGAAATAGCTCCCACGACCCAGACAAGTTTGACGATATGATGGCCGTCATCTACAGGGGTAAGGATAAGGAATGGGTGGTTAACTCTTACGAGATTACCACGGAGCCGGGACCAAGCATTTTGCGCAGGCCGTTAAATGCAAAGGGAACGGCCATCCTTGTGCCTGATCAATATCGTAGCACATACAAGATTGATGTGCATGGCGGTAAGACTAGGTATGTCGCATTATGCCAAAGACTTGGAAAGGTTAAGGTTTATCGTGATGATGACAAGGATGCGAAGGTCGATATGGATCCAAGCACTATTGACGAGGGAATGTTTGGAATTAACATCCATCGTCACGCTGGCCCTGATGAACGTGAGTACGTCAGAGGGGCAAGCGCAGGCTGCCAAGTCTTCAAAAACAACGCAGATTTTAGAGAGTTTATGGCTTTATGTAATAAATCTGCTGAGATTTTTGATAATTCATTTACATATACCTTATTAGATGAGAAGGATTTAGACTAATTAATCTAAGAGGTTTTGTATATGAATATCACAGTCGATGAAGTATTTGAATATTTAGCGAAACGGGGTGTCGTTGGTGGCACCCCGTTGCTTTCTGAAGGGGAAAAGAAAAAAGAGCGCATTAAGACGCAGGACATTCAGCACCCTGAGATGGGGCTTAGCGAAGACTGGGGTGATCCCACCACAGAGAAGGGTGAGATTATGCGTCAGTATTCTGCCCAGATCCCCGGCAATACAATGCCTGAAAAGTTGGCAAGCCTTAATGAGTTCATAGCCGGCAAGGCTAGTACCATTGGGGAGATAATGTCTACGACTGTGTACATTGATTGTCTTCACGCTTTGATGGTAGAGCTTAGTGCGTCGCCTGCTGGCTTTATGTTTGAATCTTATTTGGCGGCTTTGATGCATGGCGTTCAGGTTAAACTGTCTTCCGGCCCAGTCGCGTTGGCAGATGTTATTAAGAGAACGTCTTCTGGTAAAGAGAAAGTAAACGTTGAGGCTACGGCAAAGATAATTGAGATACCGTTCAGCATGAAGCTTTTGTCGGGCGGCGGGGCAGCTACCGTTAAGGGTTCTCGGCAATTACTTTATAGGGCACTTCTAAGGAATAAGTTTATTATTTATATCGTAGGGATAAAGGACAAGGATAAGTCAGGGGTGACTTTTTATGATTTTAAGATCGACCGGTCGGAACTGGAAAAATCACTGGGGATGTCAATACAAGATTACTTCTTGATTTATTATAAGAATAATATGGCTGATACCCCAGAGAAGCAAGCCCTTGTTGACGAGAACCCGGAAGCGATTATCCAAGACTTCGTAGCGGGCAAGCTCAAGACAGGTCCGATGGACTCATTTTCATTCACTTTCAAAAGTTATAAAGATGCGGGCCCTTTGATGTCGGGGAAGATGAATTGGGGGATGTCACAAGGAGAAATTGGACATTTAGGCGTGGACGAGAAAACACTAAGAAAAATGGCAGAGCAATACACTGGCACGTTGAATGATGGGTATGATATTATATGGAAGGCATTCAACACGCTGTCAGTGAACCTTAACAACTATTTCTTGGACTCCAACTCGAAGGAAGGAATGCAAGCAGGAATGGCCGCCAACGAGAATGCTAAGATATTGAAGGTTGAAACAGATAAGGTTGTTGCCTCTGGCAAACAAATGGAACTTGGCCTTTAATTTTTCCTTGTCTCGTATCTATATGTTATTATAATATACACAACGAAACACGAGGTGTGAATGAAAGTATATGATGACGGGCGGTCTTTACACGATCGCCTTCTCGCTGGTGTTAATAAACTGGCAGATAATGTGGGCTCAACGCTTGGGCCAAAAGGGCGCAATGTAATTTTGCGTGACGGAAAAGGCACCGTGATGATCACTAAGGATGGCGTTACAGTTGCCAAGTGTGTTGATCTTGAAGACCCAATTGAAAATGTTGGGGCTCAAATTATCAAGCAGGTTAGTGACGAGACAAACAACGCGGCTGGTGATGGGACGACTACCTCAACAGTCCTAGCCAGGGCAATGCTCGTAGAGGCGCAGAAGTACCTGGCAGCAGGCATTTCCCCAGTGGAGATGAAGAGAGGTATGGATAAGACTGTTGAGGCGGTTGCTGCTGCAATAAAGGGCAGGGCGAGGTCTGTGCAAAGCTCTGAGGATATCGAAAGGGTGGCCATCATTTCAGCGAACGGCGATAATGGAATCGGCACCTTGATCTCTAAGGCTGTTGATCAGGCAGGGCATGAAGGTGCGATCCAAGTGATAGACGCAAAATCTATGGAAACAAGCCTTGAGGTTGTGGAGGGGTTTAGATTTAACTCCGGTTATTTTGCAAAGTCGTTTGTTACAGACGTGAAACGCAATGCAGTCAAATTCGACAATCCCTTATTTTTTGTAACTGATTATCCTGTAAATGCCATTCAAGACTTTAAGCCTGTACTTGAACTTGCATATCGCACTGGAAGGCCTTTCGTTTTGGTCTCTGAGGAGTGCGAAGGTGAGCCGTTAGCGACCATGATTATGAATCATATGAGGCAGACAATTAAGTGCTGCGCCGTGAAGGCTCCAAGCTATGGCGAAGAGCGCCGTGGCATTATTTCTGACCTAGCTTTGGCCGTGGGGGCTACTTTCTATTCGCGTGAAAGCGGTAAAAGAATGGAGGATGTCAAGCTTGAAGACTTTGGTGGTGCGAAATCCATTGAAGTCCTTAAAAACTTCACTACTATCGTGGACGGCGAGGGTGACTGGCAAGAGATTGACAAGAGGATGGAAGGTCTCAAGGAAGAGATTAAGCAAACGGAGGATATGGCCGCTTGCGAAAGACTACAGCGTAGAGTCACACGCTTGGCCAGCGGTGTGGCGATCATTAAGATCGGGGGCACCACAGAAGTTGAGGCCGTTGAGAAGAGGCATCGTATTGAGGACGCGCTTGAGGCGGTAAAGTCGGCGCAAGAGATGGGAATTGTTTTGGGAGGCGGTATCACTTTGGCCTCATGTTCAGAGATTGAAGTTGAGGTGGAGAATGAAGAGCAAGAGATAGGAGTCAGTGTTGTGAAGAGAGCTTTAGCTTCTCCAATCAGACAGATGGCAATTAATGCAGGGGTTAGCCCTGATATTACAATCAACGCAGTTAAGGATGCACCAGAAAACTGCGGATGGGATTTTTCTAAAGACGAGATCGTTGACTTTGAAGAGGCTGGTATTTTTGACCCGGCGAAGGTAACAATCGCGGCGTTAGTTAACGCGAACTCAGCCGTGTCTACACTGATAACGAGCGGTCATGCAATTGTGGAGGTATAAAGATGAGAGTTCAGATACAGTATGGAATCGATTTAGACGATATTCCTGAAGAGGTTGCTGCGATAATGGCCAAGGCACAGAAGGTGGTGTATGAAACAGACCGAACCTTTCTAGATTGCGCAAAAGAATTGACTAGAAAAGAAGGAGAGATCAACTTTTTTGAAGTACAAGAATGTATTACCAAAGGAAGAGAGGCTCTATCCAAGGCGGATATGATGCTAAGTGATTCTTTTAGCATCTTGGCCGGGTATCAGCAGGCCCGGTTGGCGCAGGCCGTAGGTCAGCTTTCAGAGGAGATGCAAGAGGTGCCTAATGGCGAAGAAGTTCAAGAAGGGTGAACTGATATACGCACCCGAGGCAACACCATTACACGGGATGGATCATGACGATGTTCGTTTGCTGCTTGATCCCGGTTATGTTGTCGCGCTGGAAGATCAGCGAGACGGCGAACTAGATATAAAAGTCTTTCACGATAACAAAAAGTGGAAGCTCAATTTGAGAAACGCATACAAAGTAGAGGAAGAAGATGAAGTTTAATCCAGTAGAGTTAGTTGAGATTTATGAGCCCACGTTTGACAAAAGTGAAATGAGGTTCAGGCTGAGAGAGGTTATTGTAAACACTGATAGGGTTATTTACCTTAGAGAAAACGGCGTCTATAATGATCTCGTTGACAAGGAGCAAGTGGGACTTGATGAAGGACACAGGTTCTCTACGCTCCATTTAACCGATGGTTCCATGATGACCGTCGTAGGAAGTCCTGCTAACATAGCGGGCAAATTAAATGGAGGAGTGATATTATGAGTAGGTATATTATTTTTTGTAAGCCCACCTGTCCCTTTTGCCTAAAAGCAAAAGAACTTCTGGAAGAGCAGGAGTTAGAGTACTCGGTGGTTGATGTCGGAGAAACGTGGGATCAGCTTAAACAGGCTTTCCGCTGGCAAACGGTTCCCATGATACTTGAAGCAGAGAGCGATGTGATCTATCACTTTGTTGGAGGATACACTGATCTCGTTGAATATTTACAAGTAGAGGAAGAAGATGGAGATGTCGGATAAGCCCGAACAAACAACTCAGGTATTTTCAATGAAGATAAGTGACTTGTACGAGTTTTCTTATGAGTGTGAGAATCTACTTGCCTTTGGGAAGCAATTAATTTCTTACCACATGAAAGACGGTGGTGATTACCTGGTTGGTAATCTTGGGGAGATGTGCTCGTTGGCGTCAAAAATATTTTTTACTATTGAAACGATTTTGGATGCAACAGATGAGGAAGATGAGGTGGCATATGTAAGCGCTAAGGATATGGTAATGTTACAGTCGCTCCTCCTGAATAAATTTTACTTGATTGAAGAACTGGGCGATATGGGCATCTCCCTTGCGTGTCACTAGTGGGTTTTCTATTAGGTTTTTTACTTTTTGTTGCTGCCCAAGGGTTTATATGGGTCCAAAACAATGCCCAGTTTGTCTGGGAATGGTGGGTTGATAAGCCTTTGTTCGCGTCACTTTTTATGGGGATACCTGCTAGTCTTTGTTTTTGGTATGGCTCTAAAGTTATTGTTGGGCAGACGGGTGAATTATGGGCGGCACGTTTTTTGGGGTTTGGCGCTTCATATTTGATATTTCCTTTCCTGACTTATTATTTGGCGAACGAGTCAATGCTTACTCCCAAGACTTTGATTTGTACGGCATTGTCGTTCGCCATCATACTGGTACAGGTTTTTTGGAAATAACCCTTGACCCATAATTTTTTGTGCCTATCATATAGGCACGCGGCAATGACCGCTTTCTAAGGAGGAATAAATAATGGCATTTGGTTTGACTACACCAACTTTTTTTGATAACAATTTTGATCGGGCAATTGATAGTATGATTGACAATCTTTTCTATACGCCCACAGTGGCCAATCGTGGCTTCGGTGTTAATCGCACTGTGGATGTTGTGGAGGACGATAAGAAATACACGATCCAGATTGCGGCTCCGGGTGTGAAGAAGGAGGACTTTGAGATCTCCATTGATGGCGGCAAGATTAACGTCCAGTATCGCCAGAAGGATGAAACACCCAACCGCTTCTTTGCGTCGTCTTTTGATCGCTCTTGGCGACTGCCAAGTGGTGCGACCGAAGACAATGTATCGGCGAAGTATAAAAGCGGTGTTCTGCATGTCAACATTGACAAGGCAGGCATTGAAGATGCTACAAAGGTACAACGCATTACAGTAAAGTAGTAGGTGTCTAAAACGCGTCAAGTTTTGAACAGGGAAGAAAAGTTTATTTTCTTCCCTGTTTTTTTTGACATTGGGTGGGGTGTGTTTATATTTATCTTGAAGGGTGCGTAAAAGTTTACGCACCCGAACAGTACCGTTCAGTCGTGGTAGGGGGTATTTGTATGTTCGCAAAGGGGTTGTCAATGATAGGCGTGATCGCCTTATTTTTGATCCCATACACGCTCATTCAGAATACGACGGGAGACGCCCTCAACCATAAAACTATTATTGATATGTCGATTGAATTCCAACCCGAGTGGATCTGGCTTTATCACTCTGTGTTGCCTGTATTATTTTTGACCTGCTTTTTCATCACGACGCGGATGGTTGAGTTCAAATCTTTTTTGGTTAGCGCTATTGCGGTTGCGGTGGTTCTGAATTTGTATTATATTATTGTGCCCACCACTTGTGATAGACCGGAGTTTGTGCCTATGACGGTAGCGGAACAACTGGTTCACTGGACATATCAAAACGATAAACCCTACAATTGCTTTCCAAGTGGGCACGTTGCCTTTGCGTGGCTGACGGCTTTTATGGCTATCTTTAGTGAGCGCACAAGGAAGATACAGGGTTTGAATTTACTATTTATATTATGGGCGATAGGAGTTGGATGGTCAACACTAGCTGTTAAGCAGCATTATTTCACCGACGTATTTGCGGGGTTCTTGGTGGCTCTCTGTTGCTCAGTATTTTCTTTATGTTATGCGGCTGACAAAACTCAAGGATCCCGACTTCAGGATTAAGATTTGGATTTTATTGCTTACGGGAAGCGTGTTCTTGGCCATCTATATAATGGAAAAATGTCAATGAAGATTGTAAGGGACAAAGAGAGGCTATCAAAGCCTTGTAAGTCTGTCCACTTGGAAGAGGGTCGCAAAATAGGCGAACGACTTCTCAAGTGGCTGGAAAAGCACGAGGGTGCTGTGGGGCTTGCTGCCAATCAAGTGGGCATTGACGCTCGTGTTTGTGTGGTTAATGTTGATAGGCCATTGATCTTTGTCAACCCGAAGGTGGTTGGAAAGTTCGGCGCAATTAAATTTAAAGAAGGGTGTTTATCTTTTCCCGACGAAGAAGTAACGACAAAGAGATACAGAAACATTGTCGTTCGTGATGAGATCGGAGGGGAGAGAATATTTGACGCAAAGAACCTGCTGGAGACTGTTTGTGTTCAGCACGAGGTGGACCACTTAAACGGACTGACGATGTATGATCGCAAGTTAAACGCACTGGAAGTGGTCCCTACTGTACAAGTGCCATTGATGAGATAGGAGGTGTGAGATGGCTAAGGCTAAGAAGAATCTTAATAATTATTTTCCCCCTGTTGAGAAAAAGACTTGCCAGGGACAAGGCCGCAACACTAAGTTCGGCCACAAAGGTGGTGGACCTAACGGTTCCACCCCAGCCAAAAAGTATAAGAAGCGATATCGGGGACAAGGCCGATGAGTGAAGAAAGACCTTTTTTACAGGTTCCGATGCCAACACCAAAAGATTGGTACGCCTACAGGGAGTGGGTGAGGAGAGAAGAAGAAAAGGCAAAAGAGAAAGAGAATAACGACAATGATAGAGTTGTCGTTATCCAAGTATGATATTAAAGGAGAAGGAAAGATGAGGGTTTATGAACCCGATAGAGACAGATCAACCTTTCAGGCAATTCTGAAAGAGTTATATGTTCTTCGTCAGGCGATTGATCATCAGGCTTTGAGCGTGGATGAGCGTGTGAAAATGATTGACAAGATCAGGCACGAGATCCAACAAGTTGCTCAGGCTTGACGGGTCGCTTTTGGCGAGCACAATGTAAGTGAGGAAGGAGGTCGCTGTGAATGTTGGCGATATTGTGGTGTTGTCTGAGAAGGAAGTCAGAGACGCCTTTGTGGATCATGTGGGGGAGGAGTACGACCCCTATGAGCCCTTCCACCAAGAAGAGCTTATGGATATTAGAAGGCGTCTTCTTGAGGATTACCGGTTTGGGATTGTTCTCAAACAGGTGGGTGACTATCGCTACTCGGTGTATTGGATGCCGGGTGGTGGAATTATAAACGATTACAAGACATCTTTTGAGAGGTTAAGATGAGTTACAGAGTTACAAAGAAAGTATTACGCAACCAGTTTGAATGGTTGGCTAAGGATTTTAACTGGAACTACAACAACTATGACGATAAGACGACCAAGCACTATATGTTGGACCACAACTCAGCGTATGGCGGCTATCGCATTGACTACCGTATGATCGGAAGCACAGGCGAGGATTGGCTTGGAGGTATGGACCGCATGAGCGCTCGTGAGATGAAGTGCTTTATGCGCGGAATGTCAACCGCTTTACAATTGCTTCGCGATGAAGGGAAGTTAAAGGAAGATGTTTGAAATTGGCGATTTGGTCCGCGTGACCAAAGCGATGCCTGGCCGAAGGCATCTTACGGCTGTTATTGTGGGGTTTGGTACTGTTTTAGGCTCGCCCGCCTTCGCTGATTGTAAGTTCAGCGACGGTTCAAGAATATTTGTTAAGTTTTCACAACTGGAGCATGTAGAAGATGTGGAGAAAGTTTCACCCCGGTGATATTGTCGTGTGGAGAGACGGGACGCTTGGCGTGCTGGTGAAGTGCGAGGGCGTATATTATGGTACTGCTGGAGGTAGGTGGAGTGTAAAGTTTGCCGGTCCTACTCCGAGTGACTATGATACTAAACACGGGGTGGGCGCAGTAAATTTGTTCAACGGGTGCCACACCAAGGAGATTCTCAGTGCTAAAGATGGGTATGTTAGTAAGAGTGAAAGACGGGCTAGATAGAGAGCCTATATACCCGTTCGAAGAATTGGGTGTTTATTTTGGACCAGCAGAGGATGGGTCACGGGATCATCGGGTACGCCCTGGTGATGGCCTAAGCATTCCTAATACGCTCACCAGACCCGAGGTCTTCTATGGTAAACCTGCCTACAAGGTTTTTATTCAAGGGCGTGTTCAAATATTTGATGAGCCTTATTGGAAAGTGGAGCCTTACGATGGGACTTAGATGGAAAAAAAACGAGGATGGAATTCCCGAGGCGAGGACTTCTAAGCGCACCTTCCAGATACTTAAGTCAGGGGAGGTGTGGGAATTGATTGAGGTTATTGGAGACAAGCGTTGTTACTTAACGAATGCGAAATCATTACTACAGGCCAAGAGGTTTGCCACTTCGTACAAGGCAGGGCAGATTTATTTTGACGAGGAATGTGTCCCCCGGAAGGTAAAGAATGAAAGTCGGTGATCTGGTCGAAGAAGTAGAGGCAGTTAGGATGGCACTGGGAACAAAAGGTGATAGTTGCTGGGAGTGTGGTGTGCGTGATGTGCCCCTCCACCAACACCACCCGGTTCCGAGGTCAAGAGGAGGTAAAAGGACTATCACACTCTGCGAGCCATGTCATTCCAAGGCGCACCATCGTAAAAAAAATATGAACACAAGCCGCTTGGTTAGAGAAGGTATGGCGCGGATCAAGAAAGCAGATCCAAATAAAAAGTTTGGCAATCCTGACATAGAAAAAGCTATTATGATAGGCCGCAAGGTTCGCCAGGAGAATGCTCGCCAATTTAATGAGAAGATTGGGAGTCTCGTTGCTGAACTAACAAAGAACCAAAAACTTTCCTACAAAGCACTAGCCGAAACTTTGAATAGTCTGGGCGTGAAAACAAGGCGTGGTTGTTTGTGGAATAGCCACAACCTGCGTCGGGCCATTTTAAGCAGGGGCAGCCCGCTTATAGAAGCCCAGAACGTGGAGGCAGTAAAGAATGAAAGTCGGTGATCTGGTAAGAATCAAAGAGGATGAACTTTTTCGCTATCCGTGCGACTTTAATGAGCCGCGTGTTGTGATAAAAATTACGGGGAGGGGAAAACTTATAGCCTTGTACCCCAACAGAAAGCGTTTCGTGGCCGCCGAT
>Ga0080013_1002782_pt1 | contig 19745 bp, 22 predicted proteins | sample ETNvirenome_6_85_FD_69236 | JGI IMG/M metagenome (GOLD analysis project Ga0080013, IMG submission 69236) | Marine viral communities from the Pacific Ocean - ETNP_6_85 (SPADES assembly) (version 2) | ecosystem: Environmental > Aquatic > Marine > Oceanic | place: Pacific Ocean | collected 2013-06-19 | reverse complement strand
AAAAAAAAAGTAGCTATTATTAAAATGCCCTACATTAATAAATCAAAGAGCAATAATTGGGGAACGCCCGCAAAAATTAAGAAAAAATATGAAGATTGGTTTGACCCTTGTCCTTTTCCGCGAGCAGAGTGGGACGCATTAAAAATAAGTTGGAGGGATAAATCTAAGAAAATCTTTGTAAATCCACCTTATAATAAGCTAGAGCATTGGACTCAAAAATGCGTTGAGGAACAAAAAAAAGGCTGTCTTATTCATTTATTAATTCCAGCCAGAACAGATACAAAATATTTTCATAAAGATATATTTCCCAATGCTACGGTTAAATTTATTAAAGGAAGGTTGAAATTCACTGATTTAGATAATCCAAAAAATAAATTAGGTTCTGCTCCATTTCCTAGCTGTATATGTGTCTTTGAACCCAAAAATGACTAATTAAAAAAAAATTGAAAAGTATTATATGAATAGTATATTTAAGTAAAAATGAACTCTCTTATGAACCTCAGCGACGGAATTACGATCGGCGATTTTCGTCGATATCACGAAGAGTTTCCCTCTAGTAGTATGGAAGATTGTAAGAAACCTTGTATCCCGCGTCCAATGATAGGAAGGTCGTGGTGGAAATGCTTAGGATATAACAGTCCTTGTAAGTGTTGTCATATCGCACTAGAAAAAACATACCCCATATGTTGTCTTTGTGATAAACGCTGTAAGAATAAATATGGTAATAACGCAGAACCGCTAGGTAGAGGGATTTGCTGTAGGTTTTGTAATAATAAATATGTAATTCCAACACAACTTTATATTACAGAAAAAAGACTAGAAGCAAAAAAAGAAGGCGAAATCGAGTGGAAAGAAGCGACAATTTCAGCAAAATAATAATATCATAGTTAATTATATGTTATTATTACACGGAGATTGTCTTGAGAAAATGAAAGATTTGTCATCAAACAGCGTCGATATTGTTATTGCAGACCTCCCATATGGACGGTTCAAACATCTAAAATGGGATACGCCAATTGATTTAGCGAAAATGTGGAAACAACTTAATAGAATATGTAAAAAAACAACACCCATCTTTTTATTTGGCGATATGAAGTTTGGAGTTGAATTAATAAACTCCAATCCAAAGTTTTTTAAATGGGAACTTGTCTGGAATAAATTGCGGACCACTACTCCCCTCCTCAGCAGACGCCGACCCGGAAAAGCAACCGAATATGTGTTTGTTTTTTACAGAAAGCAGTGTGTGTATAATTATGCAAAATATCATAAGATTAAGAAATCCGTAAAACAAAATAATAAAATTAAAAAAAGTGAAATACAACCCCATTATCCCAATTCAGTAAAAAAACACTATGACCCAAAATTACCCACGAATGTTATATGGAAAGGGAGTATTGCAAATGGTGGAAATAAAATGAAATGTATTAGAAACGAATATGACCCAACATTACCCACGAATGTTATTCAAGAAAAAACATTTCCCAATCGTGCTAAAATAATAGGCGGTAAAAAGATGTTGAGTTTAGAGAATAATAGATATGAGCCAACATTACCCACGAATGTTATCAAAAAACCTAGAAAGTGGGGCGGAAGTGACTCTAAGGAATTACATAATAACGATTTCCGCACATTATACACACCTGAATACAAAGAGAATGTGAAAAATTATGAACCAAGATTACCCACGAATGTATTAAACACAGCAGTAAAGCAGTCAAAAAAACTCATTAAAAATATAACTGAGAAACCTCAATTTTTATTAGAATTTCTTTTGAAATATTTCAGTAATGAGGATGATGTGGTGCTTGATTTCTGTATGGGGAGTGGTAGTTGTGGTGTGGCGTGTGCTACATTAAAACGAAATTTCATCGGTATTGAATTAAATAAAGAGCATTTTAAAATAGCAAAAAAACGACTAATGAAATAATTATCTATTTTTTACCTCCATCAATGCTAGGTTTTATATGATGAATTGTATTCGTCATTTTTTTAGTAGCACCAAACATATGGTCAGCATATCTATCAGTGAATTGACGATTTTTTAACCAACAGCTACGATGACATAATCTATTTTTATCATCTTTCGAACTTGAAAATTTTTTAAGATTTTCCTTACAGTATAAACATTTTTTTTTCATCATCGTATATAAATGGAAGAAGAAAAGAAAATAGAACAAAGACGGCAATATATGCGTTCATATTATCAAAGAAAGAAAAAAGAGAGAATAGAAACCGGAAAACCTCTTGCCCCTAAAAATAAAAAATTAAAAAATCCACCAAAATTTAGTATTAAACGAGGAGAATTTATTGTATCATTTAATTAGCTTTTTGGTGTGTAGGCGATGACGGGTGTTTAGAATGTTCTGTGTGACCTTGCGTTTCACGAGGGGCTTCTTCGGGAATTTCAAATTGAACCAATGGTGATTCTATTTTATATAACACAGTGGTGGCGTCCCCAAGTCCGCGCGCAGATTGATAGTCGGGGGTCTGTATATCAGTTGTAATCTGTGTAACAACATAATCTTGCGTCGCAACAAATTTATAGTCTGTTGCGAATGTGTATGAATAATCTCCAGCTATATAAGCACGATTATTAATAGCTAAAATATTATTAGGCTGTAAAATAGTTTCGTCCTCGCCACCCCAATATTCCGCACCAATAATATCACTATATGTAATCCAAAAAGGAAATTCAAATTTCATAGGGAGATTAGCTGCGTAGGCGGTAGCGGAAGTCGATGCGAGTTTAATTTCACCCCACCCTCCCATCGTCCCTAAATCATAAGTTACTTGACCGTGTTGATTCACGCCATATGCTTTTGCCGTTGTGCTATCTAAAATAGCATTAGTTGTTAGAGGTGTGGGAAACGATGTGGGATTAGAAACGGCATAATCGTTTTTATTATAACTCGTTTGCTGAAATAAAGAGGTGCTTTGACCGAATGAAACTTTTTCAACCAAACCATAAGGAGTGTTACGCATATACCCGCCTCCATTTAATTGTTCCCAAGTAAAGCCCAATCTACTAAAAAGATTATATTTAAATGTTTCTGGGGTTGCTTCAACGGGAATATTAAATTCACTTTGACAATTCATTACAGCACTAATTCCTACACCACTCTGTGCGTAATTAATTCTTATAGGGGCATCAACATATGGTTCGACAAAACAAGTCGTCGCGGCGTGATGATTATTCGAAAAAACTACTTGACGAGTAGCACCCGAATCATTAAAAATAACAACTTGTGTATTAGCACCCGGAGTTGGAGCAACAGCTGCAGCATCTTCCCCTATAAATTGACTCCACGATAAGTTTGTAAAACCAAATCTTCCTCTATTTCCGTCCCATACTAAAGCTGCATCTGGTGCTCCAACAGATACTACATTAACTAAATTATTAAGTGAGGGTAAAGTAGCCCAAGTTTGAGGAATTTCATTTTTTCTAACCATACCATTAACTAAAGTGACGCACGGATTTAATCGCTGTTGAAAAGACATATCTATAAGACAATAATTATTAGCAAAAATACACGGTTCATATGGTGCTCCCGTTACATCAAGTTGTAGTATTTTTCTTCTCATTACTAAACCAATATATATAACTTCATTTACAGCATCGACCACCGGTATCGCCATTATATCTAATTCCTTAGCCACCTCAGTTGAGGTCATTATTCGCTCATAGCCTCCAGCTCCGTTAAATACAATAGTAACATCTTTACTTGGACCACCGCCTTCCGCAGCGGTAAAACCCGCAGTCGCTGCTCCTTCCAAACTCCAATTAGCATTAGACGCTAGATCCCAACGGTCTTGATTAAAAAAAGCGTCCATATATCCGTAAATTCCAGCAACTCCATTGGCTGCTGCTGCGTGGGCTGCGTGGTCATAAGGTGGAGGGCGTAATGGTGTAACCTCAATATCGACGGGAGTAGCATTATTAGATGAAAAAGCGGGACGATATTTAAAAGCATCATTAATTCTTCCAAAAGGAACAGATACTTGAAAAAATTCTTTCTTATCTTTTAATCCATCAGTAGTAGAGGGAGGAGGTTGTCCGCGATTAATCGCGAAATCGTCATTATAATAATATTTCTGTGAATGTAAATATTCTGTGAGTTTCATTAAATTATGTTGATTATATTCTAAATTAGTGGCGACGGTATATCCCGCATTCCACTCGGGGTGTGGTAATGGACCAGCACCATCATTATTTTCTTCGAATAAATTATAAATATCATTCTCGTGAGCGAGAGCAATATTTGGTCCTATGACTTGTGGTAATTTGCTTCCAAGTTCGCCGGCAATTCCCGGTGCTCGAAGTAATTTAGTTCCATAGACCCATAAACCAATATTTCCCACTGCTAAATTTTGTGACGCATAAAAAGCGTTTAACATACTATTATACTGACCGCCCGTTCCAAGAGTATTCGCTCCACCCATTCTCCCCGTCCCCTCACTATCGGCAGTCCAATTAGCACAACGAAGTTGAACCAATCCGTCAATATGACTTGTGGAGGCTTCTTCCGTAGCAGTCGTAAGTATTCCCGCTGCAGCATTACACGATTGATACATAGCACTATTAGGTGCTGTATATGATCGCGGAACATCACGAGTTGTCATATCTTGTGTTGGAGCGAGTGTCGCTAGAGGTGTATCACCAGCGGGATTAGCTGTTACTGGTAATATGGGAGTTGTATGAACATTATGAAGACTTTCCGTTACTTGTGCCGCGATTGAAGAGGGTGAATCAAATCCTTTTTTTAATTGAATGGGGGTTTGAGTTGTATATAATTCATAGTCACAATCATCACTATAAGGCATTAATCCCTCTTTATTCCCATCTAAAAGATAAAAACGCATACCTTTAACATCGTTATTACAACTACTACTAAAAATGTGTTGGTTAAGTATTGGAACATTCGCAGCACCGAGAACAATATTTCCCATAAAGGTAGGCACATTAGCGGCAAAACCCGTGCCGGCTGGATCAACAAATAAATCATAGCCATAATCATCTGCTGTGTTATCAGTTTGAGTGGTTACAATAGTATTAATAACTCCATTTGTCGCCATCGGTAGCAAGAGCGTGTTGTGTTGATTATGATGAACATAAGGGTGGGTTTGTAAAAAAGCTTGATTAGGAGCAAAACCAGCCCCTTCTTTTTCATTAAAACTATTAGGAATTTCAATACTATCACTATTCATACCCACAAATTGAATTGCCGTGCTTTCAACTGAAATTTTATCCCCCTTCTTTACCTTGATGCCTCTTGGTAAAATATTTGTAAATCTTCCATCTTTTTTGGTCGTCGCTTGTCCTCTCATACAACTAACAATTGTTGTTTCCATTTCGTTATGAATTAACTATATAAAAAATATTTTTTTTAAAAGTTTAATTTTTGTTTTTTTTATCTTTTTTTATATTACTACTGTGTCTTTTATATTGGGGTTTTTCACAATTAGGACAATGAGTTATTCGATATTTAATTTTTGGTCCGTGGCTTCGAATAATTTTGTAAAGTCCTCTCTTTACTAAACTTCTTATCATTATTGATATAGTCTATATATTATTCTATATCAATATTACTCTACAATATTTACCAATCCATTTTTTAGATGACAGACGCGAGAGGTAGTTGTATAAGTGCGGACTTCACAATTTCCATCACTTTCTACCCCCGCCGCGGCAACATAATCTCTATTCAATAAAACGGGAACATTACTCATTCTGCGTCCCACACCTTCGCTATTCGTAAAATCAACACCAGTCCAGTGCTGTGAGCCCGTATCAACAGCAGATTGTCGCTCACCTTGATATAACCGTGCTGTAAATCCCGAAAGAAGTTCTTGAGCAGCATCATTATCGTCTGTTTGATTGGGTGATAAAGCATATTGACACATCGGCATCTGTAATGGAACACGATCAATATGAGATGCTTCACTATATTTGGTCGATTCATTGCGTATAGCTAAAGCATAGTAAGGAACGGAATCAACTTGGAAATTATAGGTCGAGGGTTCGGCAAAAGCATCGCTATGATATTGTCCTAAATACATTTTTTCTCCAAGCGATTGACCATCACGATTCATTTGTCGTTCTTGAACCACAATTGATTTTACTAATTTACCACCAAGACCTAACTGATGGGAATAACTATGTGGTCCTACAGCTCCAGCTTCATTTACTACAGATTGTATGACTTCGTCAAAGGTTACATTATAGCCTTTTGGACCTTGAATAACCTCTGCTATACTCTCCATTGCGCCGGGGAACATAAGATGATCACTAGCAACCATAAAACTATCTTGATCTATATGACTAACAACCACTGCGGGTGTTGTTCCCTCTTCTCCAACCCAACGATACCCGCCCCCATCTTGAACGCCGGTGAGATCTTGTGAAAATTCAACCACTAATGACACTTGTTCTTTAATAGCAAAAACGGGGAGTTGTAATCCTCTCAAAAATGGTATGAGTTGCTGACCTATATTGATAGAGCATTCCACCGTAAGATTATTAGCGTCAGCATCAACAAGAGTAGTAGTTCCAACATTAACACGACTTCCTAACTTATAACGAACTGGAACATCACTATCTAAACCCGTAACCAAAGGGTCAGTTAAACTGGAGGGTTTTCTTCCTACCGAACCCCAGCCACCAACCGCCACATCCGCGGTATCGGGCTGAATAGGCTGAGCTCTTGGACCACTCCCATAAAATGTATCATCGCCACATTGTTTAGGAGTCATTACTTGTTTTTTATAATCGGGTGAGTAATGAAGACGACGAAAGGTAAGATACGAAGCAGTATTTTCTAGGGAGGATATTCTGCGTCCCCCGATTTCCACGTAACTTCTGGAAATTATACTTACACCTCCACAGCTTGACGGATAGGTATTTGATCCCGCAACTGGATCACCGGCAGCATCAGCAAGGGTCATTCTAAATATTAATTGTGATGATTCGGCACTCCAAAGTCCATTAGGACTAATAATAAATCGAGCTCCATTTTGACTAAAATTAACTGGGCGAAGCACCTCCGTAGTATAAACTTGGTTCATAGGTCTGTCTAAAGGTTTTGTGCGAAGTAAATCGGGCAACGGCAAAGACATTATAAATATATTAAAGATTTTTATTAATATTAAAAAATTTTAATTTAAGATTTAATTTTGAAATTTCCCTTTTTAGTATGCGGATTAGAATTCTCTAAAAGATATTGATAACATTTAATATGAAACCCACGCCATAAACAAAACTTAGGGAGTTCTTTACCACACCACGCACATTTTTTTTCCATATATCTTATTACTAATATTATATTTAAGTATTACCAACTTCCACTAAATGATGGTCTATCTAAAGCACTATTAGTTGTAATCGCAATTGAACCAACATAACTGGGTGGTTTTGGAGTGGCTTGAGGGTCGGGAACCTCTTGTCCTTTTCCAGTCACATCATCATAAATCCCCTTACCTAACTGATAAGCACCATATCCTTCCGCCGCCGTTCCAGCAACTTGTAATAACCCCCCTAGCCACGCGAAAATTCCCGTCGCCTCTAAAAAACCACCAGCAACATCAAGAGCGTCACCAGCTGCCTCATCACCCTCCCCCTCACCAACATCAGCACCAATATCGGCTCCATCATCATCTCCTCCTCCTCCTCCACCATCTCCGTCTGCACCGCTTTTTTTTGCGACTGTTGTCGTAGTGGGTTTTGCCGCATTATCAACGGCATTTTCCGCCGATGAAGCATTTTCACTCGCCTCTGCTCCTCCCGTTTGCTTTGGTTGTGCTATAGTTACGGCTGCTTTATTAGGCACATCGTCCAAATCCGCGGGTGATATAGTTTTAGCAGTTGTCATTTCAGTCGATGAACCCGCTGCTGGTTGATTTCTAACGGCGGGTGTCCCACCACCGTGCGAGGGCAAACCTTGAGTATCATCGTATCCCTTAAGATGTGGATTAGATGCTCTAAAATCATCTTCTGTCATCGTTAAACCTCTCGTTCCCGCTTTATACGGTTCGCCCCCTCCTTTTGTTACAGTTCCTACATCGCCTTTCTTAATTGAAGCCCAAAAATCATCGAAACTCCCCCACTGATCCGCCGCTTGATTAAGTTGGGTTTCTGTTAATTCATCGGCTCTTCCACTTACACGAGCAAACTCATTAGTATCTCGTGACGCTGCCGCCGCCGCTTCTGCTCCTCCATCTCCTTCTCCCGCCGCTCCACCACCTCGTAGTCCAGTTCCCGTTCCATCGTCTGTCGCAGTCTGTGTGGATAATGCGTCTTCGGGTTCATCAGCCGGCGCAACTTTGGCTTTTCCATATTTTCTTAATCTACTCATTCCTTGTTTTACTTTTACACCAGCACCGGCAGCGGTTCTAACAGCACCCGGAAGGTCTTCGTCCCCCGCTACATCTTCTAAAACACCCCCTCCTTTTGGCTTTCCAAAAATGCGAGTTACTTTAGAATCATATTTAAATTCGGGTTTTCCCCACCGAAGAGGTGTGGATTTGTCAAAACTATAACCAGTAAATTTTCCATAAGATTTTTTTAATGCCTCGACGCCAGTTATGACCCCAATACCTTCGGCACTTGAAAGTAAGTCACTCATCTGTCCTTCAGCTTTTGCGGCATTAAGACGAGCTAAATTACGATCTTTAATATTATCAACATCTTTCCGCCATTCGTTCATACGATCATTATAAACGCCGGATTGCCCCGTCATATAGCTAATAGCGTTTTGATAATTTTGTTCATAATCAGTCATTTATGATTAATATTATTATTTAAAAATAATATCAAACTTTATCTTCATATTCTAACGCAACTTCGACCCCATCAATAGTTTTTTTTACAATACATTCGCTTCCTTTACATAAGCACCATATAAAATGTAATATACCACTGGGTTTTACTTTTTTTATAAACGCCAGACCTTCACTAATCCCGAATAGAGCAATAGCCATATAAAATTTTACTTCTTCACTTTCCATATTTAATACTAAAAGATTATTATCTTTTTTTAAATCCCATCAAAGTTTTCCCAAATGATACTCTTCGCTTCATAAGTGTTGTCATCTTATGTGTTTTGCCTTTAAACTTAAACGACTTACCAACAGCAACTTTGTTCATTCGTGCCATTTCACTTTTAGTAAATTTTCCAGAAAAACCTAAGGCTCTATGTAACGCCCCTTTCTTAAATGTTATTGTTTTTTTTCCTATTTTTATTTTTCCTTTTCTGCAATCACCGCATCCTTTGCGTTTATTTCCTTTTTTTGTCGTTGGATTTGAACGATGTTTTAAATCACTTTTTCTTCCTCTAGCAATTGATGTTCTATCATATCGATGTTTTCCCGATTTAGATGTTGTGGTGGGAGCGGAGGGAGCACGATCTTTTTTAGCCATTATATCATAGAATTTGATTTTTATTTATTTTAATTATTCAATATATAATGCCTCGAGGAAAAGGAACTTATGGGAAAAAAAGAGGTCGCCCTAAAAAAAGCAAAGTGAAACCGCTAATACCGAAGAATTTAAATTTTACTTTTTTTAAACCCGTTGATTGGAATCCACCTTTTAGAAATGGAAATTTATATGGAATAAAATGATGACAAAAATAAAATCGTTCTCTCTTTATCAAGAAATATATACCTCTGTATATTTACGAAAATCAAAAGTAACATAGTAAAACTACTATATATAGTATAGAGCTCCACTAACAAAAAAGAGAGAACGGTTTTAAAAATGATTATATATTTTATTATTATATATAATTATATGCCTACCAAAAAAGAAATCGCAGAAGCAAGAAAACATTGTAGAAAAAACCCACCAAAGAAGAAGACAAAAACAAAAGGTAAGAAGAAAAAAAGACAACCGCACACGGCAAAAGAAAAGAAAAAAATTAGCAAAGGAGTTAAGAAGTTTAATGAATGCGTTAAGAAACATTTAGCCAAAAAGAAAAAGAAACCGTCTGCTATAGATGCTGTAACTGCTCAAATGAAAAGAGAAAAAGCGAAAATTGTAGGTAAGAAAAAGAAGAAGAGAATAGTATTGAAAGAAAAGAAACCGAAACCAAAAAAGAAAAAGAAAGGAATGAGTGAAGCAATGATGATGGCGAATATTGCGAAAACTCAAGCAGAATTTAAGAAAAAGAAATCGAAACCGAAACCAAAAGTAAAGAAGAAGAAAGCGAAACCGAAACCGAAGAAAGAGAAACCCCCACCAAAGCCAGCCCATAAAGTATTTACTACTGCGGCATTAGCAAGAAATATTAGAGATTTTGCTGCTCCAACTCTTGAGGCAAAATTTAAATCATTACAGAAAGAAGTAAATAAGCCGGATACACTACCGCCAAGTGGTTGGGATTATCTTGAACCGAAAATACATAAATTAATAAGAGAATTTCTAAAAACTGACCTTTGGAAAAAAATATTAGTTCCTCGTTATAAAGATAAGCCACAGTTGGGGTCATCAAAGGAAACGCCGATTGATATAGATACATTAGTTAAAAAAGAAGTCAAAGCAAAAGATAGACCGCAATATAAAAAATATAGTGGTTTTGCTCTTAGGTCTATACCTTACATTTCTAAAAAATGGGTCAAGAATAATAATATAAGTTCTTATTACTTTGGCGGTTTATTTAGAACAGATTTGAGTGATGCGACCGGACGAGCGACCGGTGAGAATAAGCAAGAAAATACCGTATTATGGAAAAAACTTGATCTGACAGCAAGGCGGAAAAAACAAGAGGATTATAACGAGAAAATAGATATGAAAATACCACGAGAACAAGTAGCAATCGCAAAAAAAATGAAGACGCCTACTCTCAATAAATTAATAAAAGAAATGAGAAAGAAAAAAAAAGCATTAGAAAAAGAAAAAAAAGATAATAATTTTTACGCTCGTGATAAGGAGGCGACGAGGCGAGAGGTCTTTACGGCGAAAGATAGATTAGCATCTGCGTTCAATAAAGCGATGGAGAAGAAGGAAAATAGGGCGAAGGAACTGATAAAGAAGATAGAAATGCCTATGAAAATAATAAACCGTGAAATAAAATTTAGAAAGACTGGAAAATATGGACGACCTATTCGCCGTTGGGGTAACACTTGGGGTGATATCATTTAATCACTTTCACTTTCACTTTCACTATCGCTATCAATGCCCTTCATTAATCGATTGGCTTTACAATCATAGTCAATATATTTTTCCCATTTAATTTCTTTAGTGAAATTTTCTGTCATTCTAGCTGGAACTTCACGCGGCATTATATGAATAAAAGAGTATTTTTTCTTTGTTTTTGCGTAATATAATCTTGATAATGTCCCCTTAAAAACGCCTCCATATTGCTCTTCAATCATTTCTAAATCCTTACTATTTATACCGGCAAATAAACAAACATTCGATGCGTTAATTCTAACCATCGGCGACACACCTTTTAAAGCTTGAACATTATGGATAATATTACAATTCCAATGACGATTTCTAGAACAAAAAGCATTGACAAAAGCACCACTTCTTTTTGGGATTAAACCTATCATATCATTAAAAACTACTAAAAGTTTTTCACGATCTTTTTTTTCTAATGCTTCTTGCTGTGCGATAATTTCTTTTAAGGTCGCATCTTCATATTTTTCATAACAATTAAAATAATCAACATAAAAGCGGTCGGTATCGTCACTTAGAATTGTAGGGGAAAATATATGAACATTATGTTTATCCCATACTGGTTTCTTACCACCATAAGCATTTTCATTTAATAAAAGCCACGCAACGGTGCAACTCTTTCCCGACGCTGTTGGACCGATATTAAGTAATATAAAAGAGCGATGATTCAGTGGCTGAGGCAAATTAGGGTGAATATCTTTTTCTTCCTTATACTCAACTGATTTTACTGGTATTACTTTAAGATTTTTATTCATTTATAGTAAATGTATAAAAATAAAATAACTAAAACATATTTAATTTCTTATTTCTTCGTGTATATGGATTGTTTCCTTTGAGTGGATAGTTTGCTGGGTGATATGACGCCGCAATCGATCTTAATCGCTCTAATTCCGCATTGTGTTGTGGTGGTGGTGGTGCTTTTTTTCTTACGGGCATTCGTTTTTTTGTATATCTATCCATATAATTTTCAAATTGGTCATAAGTCATATTTTGTTGTGGGGCAAACGACACTTGTTTTGCTGCGGGTGGTGCGGGTGGTGCTGCTACTCTTTGTTCGGCATTATCCCTTTCTTCTTTCTTTTCTTCTTTTTCTTTCTTTAATTCCCAATATCTTTCTCTAGACTTTACTCGATTCTTTTCTTGTCTAGCTTTTTTCTTTTCTTCTCGCAATCTAAGTTTTTCTTCTTTTTCTTGTGCTTTGATAAGTTTTTTTGCTGCTGCCTTTTCTTTTCTATTTGCTAAAGCTTTTGCCCTTGCTGCTGCTAAGTGAGCGTATCTATCTTTTTTCTTTGGAACAACTTCCTCAGTTTTTTTTTGTTCTTTTTGAAAGATTTCTTGTGTGTCAAGTTCAACTTTTTCTTTTTGCTCATCTTGTGGGACGACTAAATTTTCGGGAGTGACGGGCTTAACTTCCAATAGCTGGGGCATAAGATTTTTTGCCTTTTTATTCATTTGCTATACTAATATAAAATACTTTTTTTTCAACAAAATAAATATTTATAAAATTAATTTTTCTGCTTTTGTTAATAATCTATTTGGTATAAAATAACACAGTTTGCGTTCATTTTTACCTCTGTCATTTCTTCCCCCCATTCCCACATACATTCCTTCATCGTCTTCTGTTTTTACTTCGTAATAATACAAACCATCAGTAAAATTAAAAAATAGAAAACCCCTAAAATTAGCTTTTAACAATTCTCTAATTTTTCTTAATTTGTTACAACCGATCATCACATCGACATATTGTTGTTTTGTAATGTTTCTATTTTTAACTTCTATAACCATTTTGTTTCGTCTATTAATGAAATCCAATTGATCATATTGCGGAAGTTTTACAAAAGGCATTTCAAATAAACTATTAATAATTGGTAAAAATTCCTTCTCGTAGGATAATCCATCAACAAGATTTTTGGCTTGTATCGCATTCATTATATATACTCACAATATTATAATTTATTGAATTTCCGCCGGATATACTGAAAGTGAATCCAAATCCTCATTATACTGATATATATCAACACCATATCCAAAACGCCAGTATTGTGAGAATTTGTTCAAACGGGAGTTAGGGCAGTATTTTTTATATTTCTTCCAATATATCTCACTAAAATAGCTTGCCGTATAATATTTTAAAGCATTTGAATAACAAATTTTTGCTACACTTCGCCCACCTCGCGTCCCTACAATCGACCTACTTATTTCAAAAGGAGGATAAGTATTTCGTCTTACCCATTTATGTCCGTATTTTTGTTTTTTTTTATACATCATATATTTTGCTTCATAAGCTCCTATGGTTTCTTTATAACCATCTGCTTGAGCATAAAGACTACTATCCCTTATGTCTAATCTTGATTTTATTGGTATAAGATTTATCCATTCTTTCACTATATCAGCGACTGGGTGGCTCAAAAATGATACAATTAATTTACAATTATCTTCGCAAAAAGGTGTGCGTGTCAATAATATATTTAATATCTCTTCCATTTTATATATATAATAACAATTGCTTTAATATTTTCAATTTTTATGACAACACTCACAATAATTTTTTGAAATATCCACATATTGACCATATTCGCTATCATCATTTATAATTGTATCGCAACTATTGTATTTTTTTACAAACACTTCCTTCTTTTTCTTCTCTTTTTTTTTAGTAAATATATATTCCCATAGCGCATTATATAAGTAGAGCATATATATATATAAGATATATGTTCTTAATTAGCTACCGTAGTTGCTGGTTTTTCTCTTATCATAATTGTAATAGAACTCTTTCCCGTTAAAGCAACAGCTGGAGTGTTATTATCATAGGTAATATATACATCAAAATCTGTCGTCTTAAAAGTCATTTCATTTTGTAAATCTAACCACCATACATTTTTCGGTTCATATACTAAAGTTTGTGTTCCTTGTAAAGCATTTATATAGCCTTGAAATTGTTCGGTTAATGGAACAATTGCGATGTCTTTTACTTTCCGCCCGCCAGTTCCTATATCCGTATCATCATCTAATCTCCCCGCCGCCGCATTAAATGAATGTAATGTAAGAGTGGGTAATTGAATATGAATTTGACGAATTGTGCCGGATTGAGGAGCCCAAGGGGCAGAATCACCAAACCACGCAGAAAGGGCTTCATCAGCATATACGGGTGGTGGATCTGCTACTCTAATTTGAAAAAACTCGGGGAATCCCATTAATTGACCGAAATTTGTAACTAATTGTCCTAATGGAAGCATAGGAGCACCCGCATTAACAAAACTACCAAATATCTGTCGTGGTTCAGTTGGAATTGCTTTTAAAACACCGAAACAGAATGAATGGTTTTTTTTATTGTGTTCTAAACCAATATCACCCATTCGTTGGACTGTTCCTTGTGAGTTGGGACATTGACAAACTTTATCCTCTGGAAATGAACCCACGATATAAGGGGAGGGTGATAATAAACCCCACGCTAAAGGTGTATCAATATTATATGCTGTAAGTGGATTTCCAAACATATCTACTTCGGGTGTTAGTCCTAATTGTTTTGCTATTCGTTGTAAATAAGGCATTACAATTCCTTGGTTTTGTAATTGATCTTTAGATATTGGGCGTGATACCATAGCCGGTGCAGAAGGAATCACTCCCCCAATTAAATCTATTCCTTTATTGATCACTCCGTCTGCCCCATAAGCAATTCTACCACTATATACACCCCTTATTCGACACTCCCCGCCCGTTAAACCGGGATTATTATGGGTATAACTTCGTTTTAAATAAACGACTGGAACAATATCCATAAGCCAACTTGGAATATAGAACGGCATCGCGGGATTTGGAACGCCGTGATCTGCCGACGCCATATCAAACATTAAATCCCAAGTTCCATTATTAGAATCACCCGTTTCATCATAATCAGTGGAACTTTCGACGATAAGTTGATAAGCATTACCATCAGCAACAGTCATATCCACCGGACCCGCAGATTGACGACTATAGCTCATTCTTACAAAAGGTAGCACGGCTCCAACTAACCCCGTTCTAAATTGAACGTCCGGACCGACCGGTCGATAATCACTATTTTCGTGAGTGCCTATATTTACCAAACATTGTAAATTTCCTCTTGATGTTGGACCACCAGATGTATATGTAACACGCACTAAAACCAATCCAGCAGACATAGAATGGAACGGGGCTGGAGGAACAACTCCGTTTAAATCTAAATAATCTGTAAATTTATTATCTCCATTACCGTGTGCTGGATTAGTTAATTCTGTATTATCCATTAAACATCTTGCTTGAATACCAAAATAAAAAATATTTTCCGCATCGGCGTCTGCTTGTGGGTCATAAGTAGGTTTAAAGATAACTATTCCGCCTCCATATTGGGCTATAGCACCGTCCATCATTCCCGCAACATTTCTTATGGGATCTTGATTATAAAAACAAGCAAAATTATCATCATCATCTAAATCTCGTTGAAACGCACACCAACCTACATCATCTTGACCTATTGCGACGACGGGTTCATCAGTTATTGTTCCTCCTCCAAAATTTGGACTTTTTATCAAAGAATTATGTGGATAATTAAAATTATAAGTTGGGGCGGGCATAAATTGTCCCCTTGAAAGTCTTAAAGTGGGTTGTCTTTGCCCGCACCATAAATTGACTCTATTAGTTGCTTCATCATAATAAGACGCCCACCCATTTGGAACATTATTAAGAACCTCATCATTACCCAATCGCATCATTCCCGCATTTACGCCAATTCTATTTAGACATTTATTAAGATAAGTGGCGATTGCTTCCGCAGATAAAACTGCTTCCTCCCCATCACCTTCTGCTAAAAAACTATCCTCTTTATAAATATGTGAGTGATAATTTAATTCCCCAATCCCAAAATTATATAGAAATTCTGTTAAATCTTCATAACCATTTAATAAAGCATCATCGACATCTATCGCAGCATTAACCAATGCGACTTGTGAATTTTTCTTAATTTCAATAGTGTTATTCATATAATTTTTCCATTTATAACCTTTTTCTCCATTTGCGTTTTTCAAGAAAATTAAGGACATTATATAATATAGTTATATAAAAATGGATCATAAACAAATTTTCAAAAGTTATAAAGGCAACAAAGTAGAAAAAAGTTTATCTACTAAAAGTTCTCGTCATCTCCAAAAAACAGAAGAGCTAGATAAATCATATCCCGACAGAGAGGGGCTTGTTGCTGAGCAGAGAATGGATCATCAGTTTCTAAAGAAGAAACCGGAGAAAAAATTACCACCTCAACATCGAATCTTCGAGGGGTTAAGCCGACGCAGTAAGAGATTACAAAAAAAGAGGTTTAAAAATAAAAAATAAAGTTTATATAGATATAATGATTAATTTAGCAGAAATGACTAGAGATGAATTAGAAAGACGCGTTGCCGTTCATTTAGAATATCATAAAACACCATCGGGGAAAATCGCTACTCGAAAAGCAGCTTTAAAATGGTATAGAAAAAATAAAGAAAAAGTTTTGGCGCAGAAAAGAGAAAAATATGCTCTTCAAAAAACAGTTAATTGAAATTATTAATTATTTTTAATAATATAGTTAATAATTATAATGGATTATCAGCCAAGTAATTTCGGTCAAACGATTCCATCACGAACTACGGTCGTTCCAAGCGACCACCAGCTTGAATATACAGCTGGTCAAACAATACGCTTTGATGTGGAGAAATTTTTGCCCTTTATTGATCCTAGATCTTGTGCTCTTAAAATGCGAGTGAAAATTAATGCGGCAGTTCCTTGTAACCTCCCCCGTCACGCCGGAGCCCAAAATTTGCTCCAGAATGTTCGTATTACTGACGGTCAGCAGCTCGTAAATTTGGAAACTCTACAAGACTATAATAGAAGGGTAGAATTAATGTCTGCTTACAGTGAAAATCCATCTGTTTTAGCAAAAAGACAGTTGCTAGAGGGTGTTCCAACTTGCCGAGTGGAGCAGATGAACCAAGCTATTGGAGCGAACGGGCGACCCGCCGCCAATCAAACTTCGGCACAGTTTCATCAAGCTACTTTTAGTGATGCTTATGCTACAGCTGCCGATGGGGGAGCAGCAGTAAATGCGGCGACTACACCTATTGGAAATGTTGCTCACCGTAATGATAATACGATTGAGGTAATGTTGCCCTTATGGAGTGGAATTCTAGGAACTGGCTCTAATACGGCGGGAGGTGGAAAGGTGTATCCCAACCTTTTGACCGGACTTCACCTTGAGGTAGATCTCGCAAATTCTAGCGAAGTTTTAGTAAATCATAGTGATGCTGGTCTTTTTGCCCGAGCTGCGATTGGAAGAGATAATAGGTCTTGTCCTTTTGAAATTTTAGCAGTTGTTGGCGGAGGGGGTGCTGCTCCCGACCCCGTCACCTCAATTACACTCAAAGCACAAAATCTTATTCCACCAGCACTTTCGGGAGCAGCTCTTACTCCTTACCCTACCGTCAATGCTTTAGTAGACCCCGACAATAATAGTGTATTAGTCCAAAATGGTATGTGTGGTATGTCAAATTGGTCTGTGGGAAGTGAGCTTCAATTCAGTCGTCCAACAAATGCCCCCGGTGATATGACGCCAGTGATGGAATATCTCGGGACAATTACCTCTATAACACCACAAAATTATAATACAAATACTCCATCTATTCTTGTAACTCTTGCTAATGGATATGACCCCGTATCTATCACTCGTTTAGCGTCCCCAGCCGATGCTGATGGAAACGGAAAAGTATGGCTATGTGATGGTTGGCAGACGGGCGATGTCAATAATAATGTATTAGGTGCTACTTCTGTTGGTGCTTTCCCAACTCAAACGGGATTATATCCTCGCCCATCTTATACCGTTAGTAATGTAGAACTTTTAATTAAATCGTGTCAGCCACCAAAACAATATGTCGATTCTCTTATCCGTAATAGTATGTCAAAAGCGGGAGTGGAATTAGATATTTTAACCTATCAAACAAATCGCAATTCAGTTCTTGCGAATGAACAAGTTTCACAAATTGTTCTTCCTACATTTTTAGAAAGAGCCACCTCAGCTTTAGCATTACCAACCACCGCCACAGATTTTACTTTCCCACTCGCAGATGAAAAAATGGTTTGTGTCCTCGATACCATTAAAGAATACGCTTGGTTTATAAATAACCAATCGCAGCCGACAAGACCCGTAAATTGTCAAAGAAGTAATTATGGAAAATATGACCAGCTTAAAATGTGGGAAGATGAAAAAGCACTCACCGCGTGTCGTTTGCCCGTTAGAAATTTAGATTTATTGGCTACTGATAACGGCGGAAGTGACTATAATCCCGTGCAGAAATTCACGGGAAAAGGAAATTGTTTTTCAAGGGCGTTGGCAAAATTTGGAGGATGTTATGACTTGAGAAGCGATGGTTCGATTCAATTAAGAACCGAATATATGGCTCCCGTATTAAATAAATTAATGATTACCTATATAGCCCATTTAAGAAGAATTCGCATTAGTAGCGAAGGTGTTTCGGCTGATGATTAAAAATTTAATAATATTTTAAATAGTTTAAGATATTATAATGGGAACTCGTCAATTACTCCAGCTGCTACCGGTTAATCAAGGCACAAATGTCTATTCATTCCGTGCAGGGCTACCACAGCTTCAATTTGAAATTCCAAAAGGTCCAAAAATAATGAACGGTAAATCCTTAAGGATCAACGGAACATTAAATGTATATTTAGGAACAGAAACAGTTCCCGGAACTCGGGATAGACCACAAAATAGAGGACAAACTGACGCTAATGCTAATGATGGAAATAGTGCGTCTATTGATTGTCGCACGGGTATGTCATCTTTAATCGATTATGTAGAGATAAAAAATTTGAATTCGCAGACATATTCCTTCATAAAAAACTATAATAGACTCGCAAAAATGGCAATGCCTACAAGTGAGGCATTTACATCTTATACTTCGGGCGGTATGGACGCTACTTTTGGTGCTGCGGGGAAAGTGAAAGGTCAAGGCAGACTTTGTGACCGTCCTATGTCTTTTTCATTGCCCTTGCTTTCGGGACTGCTCGCAGGGAGTGAGGGGCTGGACCTTCAACTTTTACAAGGATTGCTTATAACCGTTCAACTTCAGCCTCCCGAGTCGGCTATACAAAATCAGTTTTGGCACAGTGCTCTCGATGAACCCGCAGCAATTCCGGGATCTGGTCCGTTCTACGAGCTGACTGATGTGATTTTAACAGTCGAATGTTCGGTTCCCGATTCTGCGGGTCGTGCAGCTATGCTCGCAAATTCAAATGGTTCGTGGTCATATGATGATTATAATTCATATTACACAACCGTAAATAATAGCGACCATAGTGCGTTGTTGAATATTAATACCACCAGAACGCAGTCTGTAGTAGCTAATATGATTCCAAGTTCTTTCCTCAATAATTATAACTATCCATCGGGTTTGTGTTGTCAGTTTTTACAAGATGGAGTTGCTGGAGCACCAGTTAAGCTCACAGATGCTGTCACTATGGATTTTTTCACTTGGACAAAGGGCGGCGTTCGCGTTCCACTCGACCT
>Ga0080013_1002780_pt1 | contig 19755 bp, 17 predicted proteins | sample ETNvirenome_6_85_FD_69236 | JGI IMG/M metagenome (GOLD analysis project Ga0080013, IMG submission 69236) | Marine viral communities from the Pacific Ocean - ETNP_6_85 (SPADES assembly) (version 2) | ecosystem: Environmental > Aquatic > Marine > Oceanic | place: Pacific Ocean | collected 2013-06-19 | reverse complement strand
GTGGCTCTTCGCCGTGTTGATTGCTCTTTCCTTTCGAGCTTCCGGCTCCTTATCTAGAAAAGCTGCTGCCCATTCAGGCGCATAGTATGTCCACAGCCAAGCGCACTGATATGAGATGATGCTATACGCTGTCGCGTGGTTCTTGGAGAAGCCATACTTAGCAAACCCTTCCATAAGGTACCAGATCTCTTCAGCCGTACGAATGGACATTCCGTTTTCGTTTGCACCCTGAATAAACTGCTCTTTAAACTTTACAAGCAGGTGTTCTTTTCCGGTACCTCTCTTTGTGAGAAGTTTTCGAATAGTGTTTCCATCGTCTCGGGAAATATCTTTACCAATTCGGTGAGTAATCTCCGAGATTTGCTCTTGGAAAATAACGTGACCATAGCTCTCTTCGGTGATCTCCTTAAACAGTGGGTGGTACCATTCGATGGCTGTGTGTCCCTCCTTAGCTGCAATATATTGATCGTGAACCTTTGCAGAGAGTGGCCCAGGTCGAAAGATCGATGTGACAGCAGAGATCTCTGCAATGTTGGTCGGCTTTACATTCTTGCAAAACTCCTGGGCTCCGTGGTTTGTGAACTGGAACGTTCCGGCAAAGTTGCCCTTGTGAAACACGTTCTTATAAACCTTCTGATCGTCCAGGTCAAGCTTATCTGGATGCAGATTGTTGTTGTAATAATCTCGCACTTGCGCAAAGGTTGGCTGTTCTACACCGTGGTGGCGCTTTAGAATGTGTTCGACACAACCCTCAATCATTTTGAGAGTAGAGAGACCCAGGAGATCAAACTTAATAAATCCAAGCGGCTCAAGGTGCCGAACGTTTTGTCCTTCAGCCCAAGGCGATTGGCGTACGCCACCAGAGTTAATCAATGGCATGTTTTCGTTTAGATTCTCTGATACTAGCAGGCCGCCGGCGTGTCGGGAGCAGGAGCGAACCTGCCCCACAAGACCCTTCACACGTGCTTGAACTTCAGGGTGTCTGGACAGGAAAGTTTGCAGACTGGGTGAAAACTCCAGCACTTCTTCCCACGTTGGAACATACACACCAGCAGAGATACCATGGCGCTGCTTTGCTGGGCCCGTGGCCTCCGTCATCATAACACTTGTGACATTGTTCACCTCGGTAAACGGAATATCATAAAGTTTTGAGATGTCTTTAATAAGCGAACGAAGTTGTAGTGTGTTCCAGTTCGAAATTGGCGCCACACTGTCTTCACCCCATTTCTCAATTAGACGCTCTTTAAGATCCATAGGAGCCGAGACATCGGTATCAATGTCAGGGTAATCAACCGCGTCAGAACGCAGGAAACGTTCGAATGGCAGAGAATATTTGATAGGATCGATCTGTGTAATGTTTAGAGCGTACGCCACCAAAGAACCACAAGCACTGCCGCGGCCAGGACCAACCAACATAATGTCGGCAGCTTCATCAATAATGGCTTTCATCGTCAAGAAGTACTTGCTGAAGCCGCGACCATCAATAATATCTAGCTCTTGCTTAAGTCGGGCAGTGTAGTCGTCATTGGTGTGCAGCCCCAAGGCACGAAGGCCATCAATAGCATATTGTACAAGCGCCTGGGTTGCTGTAGCCCCCTCTGGTACAACAAAGTCCGGCAAGCGCACCGTTGTGTCTGGCATAAAGTTTTCAATGCGTTCGTGGGCAATCCTGTGAGTTTCCTCGATGCTCTGCAACACCAGATCGTCATCGTATTCCACCTTCTGTTGCTCAGAATATTTCTTGTAGCTCTCCCACATCTGATCGCCATTCTTTGGATACAGCTCATAACCAATCTCGTCAACAGATGGCGGAAGAACGTCTTCTTTCTCGCCTTCCTCTTCTTGATCCTTCTTCCACTGGGGCTTTCCACGACCAAGCCAGCCTAGTCGCTTATACATCTCGCGATCTTTCCAAGCATCAGGGCTTGGGTAGTGGCTATCTGCAGTGGAAATCAGCTTGACATCGAACTCCTTCGCAACTTGAATAATATACTTGTTTAGTTCGTGTTGCTCCGGAATATTGTTCCACTGCAATTCTGCATACCAGCGATCACCAAAGATTGATTGCATTTCGCGGGTTGTTTCCCTCATTGCCCCTAGAATGGCTTCTGGGCCATCGTCGCGGTTCTCCCAGTAGTTGCCGGCGTACACCCCTCCCAGGCAAGCTGAGGCGGCTATAACACCCTCAGAGTGCTCTCTAAGCAGATCATAGTCCATTCGAGGATAGCGATAAAAATATTCCTCTGTGTAGCTTGTTGATACAAGCTTAAACAGGTTGTTGAGTCCGGTTTGATTTTGCGCAAGAAGAATGAGGTGGCGACGGCGCTTCAGAATGCTCTGGTTGTTTTTTGTGTCTCCCTCGTCCTCTACCGTTGCTCCGGATTGGGCATTTTTCTTTGCTGAGCGCGCTTTCTTCTTGTCGGCCATCTCAGCGTCATAAGCTTGGCGCCACTCTGCAATTGATGTGGTAAAATAAGCTTCAACTCCAAAGATGGGCTTGAAGTTCTTTCCTTCTGCTTGCATCTTCTTGGCATGCAACACTTGCCAAGAAAGGCCATTCATATTGCCGTGGTCGGTCAGTGCGAGCGCATCACACCCATTTTCATATGCGTAATCCATATGTTCCTGTGGATAACCCACAGCATCAAAGATGGAGCCCGCTACTGAGTGTGCGTGCAAACCAACAAATTTAATCATTCTTTCTCCGGAGTCTGATCCAAAGTCCCCACAAAACCGGGACTGCAATCGGGTGAAGACACAAAAGCCAACTGACTGGTGCGCCGGTTAAAAACCAAGGATTGACATTGGTGCCAAGCCAGATAAACAATACGGGAAACAGTATATCTTCTATTATTTCCCACAGAATAATGATGGCAACAAGTGCCAAGCCATGCTCTTTCATAGCATCCATCAGCTTTGATGGATGGAAATGCTCAAGCTTATGCTTGAGGCGGTGGACTACCCACCTAAGTCCTTTTTTCATTCTTCGCTCTCGATATATGGTATCTTAACGTGTGTGTGTGGCTTTGTCAAGTAGTTTGGGGGAATTTCCATAGAAAAAGGAGAGCCCATATATTGACGGTAGCCCTCCCAATTAGATATATCGTAATACCAGTCTAGATTAACTATTTTCGCGGTTGTCGCGTCGACTTTTTCGAATATCTTCTGTAGTGTGAAATGGCGTGCGCTCCACCTCTCGCTCAACGGTATCTTCTGTGATGGATACTGCTCTCCGGGTGAAGGGGGTAAATACTCCCGTGTTGTCTGTTTGTTTACCGAACGTCTGCATTGTTTGAAATCTTCTCCTGTAAATGTGAATGCTAATGGTTTGTTGTTTTTAACTGTTTCGCCGTTATGGCTTAAGAAAAAGTTATTTGTTTTGTGTTTTATTGTGTCTCTGTGTTCTCTGATGCCCTGTACATCATATACTGCCATCGGGAATGATACATAGTATTTCTCTGGAATTATCCACTTAGAAATTTTATGCGCGCACCACCAGGCGGAATGTGCTCCATATAATACTGACCACCCATACGAATCACGACGATCGCGATCCTTTGGGTGAATCGGTACATAGTAAATAGGTGTTTCTTTACGTTTCTCCGAGTTGTAACGACCCATTCTGCTATAATATACCGGGTCGTAGGTCCACTCGCCCACAACTTTACGAACTATGGGTGCCAAATCATCATTAGCAACAATCCAAATAGTATTACAACCAGCCATTGCACACTCAAACACAGACTTTTGGATAGCCGTGAAAGAGGCAGCCACTGGTGTCAAGACTTCAGGTGTTGAAAGTCCATAGTCTGTTTTCAGGTTGGCTACCGGTATGATGCCAGCCAAGTGTATTTTAGGTCTGCTCACTCCAATACCTCAGAAATCTATCGTAGGCCACACAAGCCTGTGGTAGATCTTTGAGCAGGTGCTCCTCGCAATGTTCCGCAATTTTAACATTTTCGGATTGGGATTCAACTGAATCTCGTTGCTTATGCGTTTCGCGTCTAATGCTAGTTGTTCTAAATTTGTAGTGTTTTGGGTTTCCGGCTGTTGTGTAATCATGTGCAAATTTTCCTTTCATTCCTTTAGATTCCATCTCGTGGATCGTTTTAAACCTTGCCATCGTTTCAGAATAATCAAATTCCATCAACTGTTTTTTAGTTAAGACTGAGACAGCACAAGCATCTTTAATAGGAGTATTTCCATCAATACGGTCGGAAGAATAAAACCATATCTCCCTAACAAAATCATCCTCTGTGTCAATGTGGTCAATTTCATGCTTGCCGCCTTTATTGAACGCAATATAATCATAACATAAATACCTATCCTCGTCAAGTTCTTTTTGCCGCACAAACCCAGAGCTTTTGTGGTCTCCAAAATATACGCATTCGTTAAATCTGAATTCCATTATTTTAGAATATTCATTGGAGCACACTATCCGATCAGTATCACATCTTAGACTATGGCACAAATTTGAAAGTGGGGCATTCCCGTCAAGAGACAACAAGAAAAGCAATCTCTCCCACAAAAGCTCTTTGGCCACACCGATGTTCTTTTCATTGCCAAACGTCGTTAAACTTTTTGTGTCAGCAGCAATACCAAGACATGACAGATCTATCGCTGGATCTAAATAATCGAACCTAAATGGGCGGCGCTCCTCAGCAAAAAAAATGGGATATTTGTTACTGAATGCATATAAAACTGCGGGTAATGAACTCCCCACAACTATTTTATCGTATTCAATCAAACTTCCCGTTACTCACTTTATATTGTGATATAGTATAGCGCAGAACGGTGGGTTTGTCAACCTATTTTCTTTTGAGGCCCTTCGAGTCATAGCCCCCATAGATCCAATCTGGATGCATTATGTGCAATCGTTGGGGATAGTGGTTCCAGCCTAGGGCGTGACCCAGTTCGTGTTCCAGGACGCGCGGGATTGGAGCAACACGTGGATATATATAAATCTTTGCTTTGGCGATCGTGGTTGTATTTTTCTCCGTATAAATACGGGTCGCGGCCATATGCTCTTGTTTGATGTTCCCCTCTGGAAGTGTTATAACAATTTCACCATATCGAGGTTCGGAACAGCTTATTCCTGGGTCTACTATAATTCCATCAAATCTATATCCAAGCCTCACCCAATATTGCATAGCTTTTCTTGCCCTAAAGGCATTGACTTTTGTGTTGGCACACACTCTCACAGAAGGTTCTACAACCCAAGACGCCTTCTGAACAGGAGGGCCTACAACAAATGCATCCGCAATACGGGTACCCGAAACCTTTACAATGGCGTGGTCTTGGGAAGGTATGCAACTCAACAATAGTAGCATTAACCACTTCACGCTATAAATAGCGAAAAAAATCTTTTAATTGTTTTTTATCTTGTCTAGGATATCAATATCATACTTAACTTCATCGAGAAGAGTCTTAATGTCCAATCCGGCACAATCAATTTTTGACTTACTAACGTGATAATGGCTTACATATCCTGAAAAACTACCATAAGCCACATCTTGTACATATTTTGTTTCTGTGTTGCCGTTCTGCTTGAGGGGTGCTTCATAGGGAATCCCTGTGGCTCCATGGATTGCCTTCCAGAGTGCCTTCAGGGCTTCAATCTGTTCGGGATAGAATCCCATAAATGGATCAAGCTCTTTGCCGTGCACCCAAGCGCCTTCCACCAGGGGGCGCTCTCCGAATCCGTTTTTAACATACCACTCTTGATATTTGGGATAATACGCATTACTAATCTCAACACCAACTGAAGGTCGGTTGGTGCGCGAGGAGCCTGCATGCCACGCTGCGTGTTGTATATCGAGGGTCTGATAGATTGTACCGTCATTGTCAATTAAAAAGTGAACTGAGGCGCCTCGTCTATCAAGCACACTCTGGCACGAGGTAGAAGAGAGGCAGACATCCCAGTGATTTACAAAATAGCGAATGGTACGTTTTGGGCGCCCTGAATAATCATAAAATTGGCCGCGCTTTGTTTCTAGGCCACCCTTCTCTGACCATAAAACAAACTTATCCCACTCAATAGGATGGAAATTGCCGTTATATACAACATAATTTGAATAATGGCAATCTTTCGGCTTGTGCTCATCAATTTCGGCTTGGCGGTCTGTCCATAGGCGCCGAAACGTCATTGGGCCACAGAGGCCATCTGCTGTAATTCCACGATCGCGCTGCCATTTTTTAATAGCTCTGACTAGCTTATCATCGAAATACTTTTCTCCAAACCAGCTTGGCTCCCAGCCTAGTTTTTTGGCTGATGCTTCGTTGTAAAAGTGTTTATCCATAGGATAAGGGGTTCCATTTAATCAATCATTCCTAGCACATAATTGTCAAGAATAACATTATAAATAGTGTTCCCAACACTAATCTCCTCGATCATTGAACGGTCGACAACGAGCCTGGTCTTTGGCTTTACGCTAAATCTAACGTCTTCTGCTGTGGCAACCGCTGTTACTTCTATGTATCTCTCTTCTTCTGGTTTATAGTCGTCCGGCAATACAATCAGCGATGCGCCGGTTGTCTCGCTCTTAGTTGGCACCTCAATCAAAATGTGCCTATTAACTGGTTTAAACATCTCCTACCTCATTTTTTAAAATACGACTATGGTTTTTATAGTCATTTTCTGATAAAAATACATCTTCGCACCGACCACAATTTTTGCATCTCATAACGATATGTATATTATTTCCGCTTGTGGCTCGCCCATCACCAATTGGCTGATAATAGCACACTTTGTGGTTTAGTGTATGACACACTCTCATCAAAACCCTCTTTTCCACTAGATGGTTAAAGTTCACAACTCTCTCCATCACAAAATTTCGTTCCTGCGCCTGCAACATTTGTTTCAATGCGGCTGATTGGAGTAATATTCTTCATCTTCTCTTCATATTGTTCCTTAGAAATAGGTTCATAGGGCGCCTGTTTGTAGCCGGTTTCTTGATACTTCAAGAACGAAACTGCCTTAAGGCGCGACTCATAAAGCTCAAGGGCGCTCTTAATTTGCGATGCTTCGCTTTCTTTAAAGGTGACCGTAACGGATACCGCATTATCTGCCCAAAAGTGTTGATACTGTGCTGCAATTTCTAATTGCTCCCACATCGAAACATCTCTCTTCCCTTTTTGGAAAAAAGGCTCCTGAACGGGGAACTCCACACAAACTGTGTTAGGGGAATATTCATCATCCTCTATAACATATCCCGCTTCTCGTATGCTGTCAAGCAGCGCAGAGTCCTTCGAGAAGCGGATCCGACGAATGTAATATTCATCTTCTGGAAAATGAATTCCTGGTGTTGAACCATTTAGAAGAGATACGGTACCGGAGGGCTTAATCGAAGTTGTGCGAATAGATTTTGGAACACACAGCCAGTCCGAATACTCTTTGTCTAGCTCTTGTACATGATTGTAAGCAGCATCGCACCATTCCAACATTTGGCGGCGGCCGTGCTTGTTGAATGCTTGTACGATACCGGACTGAGACAAGCCAATGCGTCTGTTTTTAAGCATTTTAGCATTCGTTTCTGGCCAATGTGTATTAACTAGCGTAACTGTTTTGCCATACAAATATGCACATTTAAGAGTCTTAACATAATCTTCGTACGACTCGTGTTTTGCCGGGAAAGTTTCAACTAGACAGCAACATTCACCGTCATGAAGTTGCTGCTCTACACAAGGATTAAAGCCTGCGACATTGATATCATCAAAACGTTCAGGATCCTTAAAGCGCCCACGAGTTTTCGCATTATTAAGCCAAATATAGCCGGGTTCTCCATTGGCTTTGCTTTGCTCAGCATGCCAAGTGTAGTCCATACCTACCTCAGCATTGAAAGAGTTGTTCGAACCCCATCGATGATGATATAGCTTTTCTTGGTCGTTCTTCATTTGCAAATAGTGTTTATCGTCGTAGTTACCCATCGCCAATGCTGCCGATCGGCGGACATTGCCGGCTACAACGCAACGACCTATAAGATTCTCGGTATCCACAAGATCAACCGATGTAATCGGTTCTCCAACCTTTGGTGTGAATAGCTCAGTCAAGTTTTTATGCAACTCAATGAGTGGATCGGCTCCCGATGAGGTGCCACCAAAGCCGCTGATCTTTGCGCCGGCTGGACGAATTGCTGAATAGTCAAACTTGGGGACTTTTGCACCGAAGAAAAAACCATCTAAAAGAGAGTGAACTGAGTTAACCCACCCTTCTCGGGAGTCATCAATTACTAATGTGTCATTGGTATACTCCGGCTCACAGATCGTAACAGTGCCGGCACCAAGAGTGTCAAATCCAACTCCAACCCCAAGCATCAGAGCATCCATCATCCAGGCAAATAGGTAGCCCCCCTTAGTTGAAAGCTCCTTGGTGCTTCGGAACGCACAATTAAACAGTGCGGCGCCAGTTTTCTCTTCTACAAACTTTGTACCCATCATCCACAGGCCGCGGCCAGGTGGGGTCCACTTTAAATTAAACAAACGCTCATAAGCGTCCTTGGCAGTCTTCTGAGCTTTGTTGTCGTTCCAGGCTAGTCCCAAAGATACAACGTGCTGTTTTTGAACATTAAACATTCCCTCTACCACTCTTCGGCACGTTTGCCACCACTCTTCAGTGCCAGTGTCGCTCGGATCGAACTCTGATAGTCGGCGTGCATATGTACGCTTGAAGGTCACATACCCAATAGGGCCCCACGGCACGATAGCATCTTTGTATGGTTCGATAAAAGTATCTGATAGTCTAAATCTGCGTATATTTTCAATTGTTCTCATTAGTTTTATTTCCTTTTTCTAAACTTTTCGTACTTGTTAACTAACAAATCTTGCTGCATCTTTGGTGTTAATGTAACAGGGTTTGCGGGAATAGTTGATGTAGCTGTGCCGGCTGGTTTAGGCATTATTTTAATTTTAGCACTGCCAGGATCCATAAATATATCATAGATCATTCCATCGGGCCCATTTCTATTTTTAGCGATAAAAATCTTCCCTTGGTTGTTTTGTTTGTCTTCAATTGTCCGAGATACAGAAAAAATGAAATCGGCCACAAAGCATTTATTAAACGCTTCAGAGATCTGCTCCATTGTGATAACTTCTGCATTCAATCCTGAACGATTTGTTTGCGAGGCTGTCCAAATGGGGCAAGAAAATTCTGTAGATATCCCACGAAGCTCTTCGTAGATAGACTCCAATTCATTTCTTTTCTCTTTTCGAACAACAACTGGCTTTAAAAGATCGGCGTAATCAACGATTATCAGCCCCGGCTTGATGCCTCTCTTAATCAACTTATTTAGGTGGGATTTGATGGTGTTAGTTGATGCAGATTTGGTGGGGTATTCTTTAACGATGAGTTGGCCGTCGATATCCTTGATTTCTTCGTACACTTCATCCTTAAAATTAATAATATCAGAAAGGGGGTATCCTGTTAAGCAACTATCGTATCTTGTTGCGATAATTGTGTCTCCAAGCTCCAAAGTGTAATGTACAACTACCTTTCCCTCTTTGAGCCCTTGGGCACCCAGATGCACCAAGCAGAATGACTTTCCGGCACCTGTCGGGGCGATGACCACTCCAAGCTCTGACTTGCCTAGACCGCCGCCGCAAATATCGTCAATCTGCTTCCAGCCGGTTGTAACCGGGAGTCGGTGTTTCGGAACAAAGCGCTCCTCAAAATCAGCCAGATAGTCATAACCAAAATTGTTATCAGATCCAAGCTTTAAGGAGTCATTAATAGTTTTAGATATTTCATCAAAAGAGCACGACTGCAAAAGCCCCACGGACTTCATCATTGCTTCTTTTAGATTCTGCTTACGACAAAAATCAAGCGACTGCTCTTTAATATATTGGGTGTCTGTCGCTTCTTTTGAACTGATCCTAGTGAAATATTCTTTCACCTGCTTACGCACCACTTCGTCTTCTTCGTCCAGTTCTGTGCGCAACATTGTTATTGTCGCCTCCACAGAAGGATGGGTGCCGTATCTGTCGCGATAACTCACGATCTTGTCGACAAATATACGCAGATACTCAAGCTCTAGAAAGTTTATATCTAGAACTTCTGTAATCTGATCGGCAAAAGGTCGATCTTCATAAATAAGTTGAACTAGCCCTTCTTGAAACGATTTCCCATAGCGACTAAAACTCGCTTTTTCGCTCAAACTACACCCCCGCCTGGTACTATAAATATAACAGAATATGCTCTAAAGTCAAGCAATTTATGACTCAGAGTTAATTTTATTTAGGTGCAGTTCGAGATCTTTCCAGTTAAGCTCTCCAAATCCGTCGTCGCGCATTTTCTTCATAATCTCTATCTTATTGAAATTGCACTCAAAGTTTTCTACAGCATTCTGAACGAAGTCTTTTGATTGCACCGAAAGCATCGGAGAATAAAGTTGCATCATTTTATAATTGTGCTCGATAATTTCTTTGCCTTCGACAATATTCGTGTGGAACTTAAGTTTTGATCCGGTGTTTTCACAAAACTCAATCACATCTTCAATTGTATAGTCTTTTTCGGTACCCAGGAAACCTAGGCGCCTTTGAATAGTCTTAAAGCCGACCCCACGGATGCCTGGTAGATTATCAGATGCGTCCCCAATAAGAGCGCGTGCTAGGGCCATGTTCCGGGGATGCACGCCCAATTCTTCTACAATACGCTTCTTATTATAGACAGTCTTGCTTACCGGTCTGAATACAACGGTTTCCTCATCACACAATTGATAGAAGTCTTTGTCATTTGATACAATCACTTTTTGCCATCCATCATAATATGATAGCGTGGTAATATGGGCGATTACATCGTCGGCCTCAACTTCTGGGATAATGATCTGAACAATGGGCATCTCGTTAAGATATTCCATCAGGCGCATCTGCTGCCAGACCTTGTTCCGTATTTCTTCATCTTCTGTAAGGTTTTTTACTGTGCGATTAAGACGAATGGGTTTTCGCCCGGCTTTATAGTCCTTGTTGAGGGCTTTGCGCTTGCGAGAACCATTAGGCCCATCCCACACAAATATGATTTCGTCCGGCTTTGATTCTCTTACGAGCTTTTGAAGAATCTTCAACGATCCCTTAATACCGCCGCACGGCTCTCCCTGCATTGTTAAACTAGGATCCATAATATAGGCGCGCAAATAAAGATTCAACGAATCAATTATCAATACTCTTTTTTTCACAGTTTATAACTCCCTGCTGTCTTATTATTTATAGTGTAAACGACTTTTTTAACGCCTACGTGTTTGAGCGCCTCATGGCACATTTGACAAGGTTTGGATATCTTATAATCCCCTTCCTTACCAATTCTGGCAACATATACAGTAGCACCCTCAGTGATACTACGATCAACTCCTAGGATTGCTCCCAACTCTGCATGCAAAGTTGTTTTGCCGGTGTGCTGCTTTTGAAACCGAGTCGCAAAGGAACAATATTTATCCTTGTTGGACGATACATTCCTTACTGAACCCTTAACAAGTACTGCGCCGTGGCGATAATCTGGGAAGGTTGACTGATACGCCATTCTCTTTGCAAGATCCATATATCTCGCAATTTTGCCGGAATATCTATGGTGGCGCTCAGCACTATATGAAGAATCATATTCTTTCGCTGCAAATGTCACAAAGCCCTCCTACAAGCTTATACATAAGTATAACGTTTTGTAGAAGGGCTGTCAAGTGTTTTTTATTCAGGATCTGTATAAAAATCTTCCGCGTTTCCTTCGCGTCTGTCGAACTTCTGCACGACCTCATGATCCATCAACGATATAATCTTCTCTCTGAACTCTTTGTCTTCCTTAATAATGTCTGCCCATTTTGAGGGCTGAAATTTCTTTGTATATCCGTCTGGCATTGTTAGGGTATACCAGGCACCAGCCGAACTGAGATATTCTGAACCCTTGATGGCGTCTAACCAGCTTTCTTCGTCTCGAATGCCAACATCCTCGGTGCCCCATAAAATTCTGAAGGCACACGAGCGTCCTTGGGTACCAAATCGCGACTTCTCAATCTTTACTTTGACTTCGGATCCGATACGGAATCCCTTTTCATCTTCAACAAACGCTGATTTTGCTTTACGGCCCGTAAGCCAGACTCGCAACGAATATGAATAATGAAGCGCCTTTCCTCCAGGTGTCATATATGGAGTAGTCATTGCAATAACTCTCGCATTGGGGCCTTGGGGGATGTTTGTCTTAAGTTGATTGAGAATCAAGAAGGTGGCCTGCTTATCTGCAATAGGGATAATCAGTTTTGACATTCCCTTAGCAAGAATGCGGGCCTTTACCGCCATTGAGGATTGGGGATTAAAGTCGCCCTCAACATCAGAAATTGATGGAGTGAAAGCTAACGAGTCCCAGATAAACAGAAGCTGATCTTCCGACGCACCCAATAATTCTTCTACAGTCTCCAACACAAACTCCACTGAGGTTGCCTGGATGTACATTAATCGGCTTAGGTCGCACCCTGCGCGGTCCAAGAAGTCTGGGTCGATGGCCGACTCAGAATCAAAGTAGACGACAATCTTGCCCTGTTTTTGGGCGTTTGCGGCGATCTGGGCTGCCATATATGACTTACCAGTAGAGGTAAGGCCTGCTAGTTCGCTAACCTTTCCTACGGGAATTCCTGCCACCTGTCCCTTGCAAATGATTGAGTCCAGCCAGCGAGAGCCTGTCGAAATCCACTCCTTTACCTCTGTCGGATTATCGCCTGTTAGGTCGTGTGCGACGTTCTTGCCAGCCTTTTTGTTTACAAGCTTCATCAAATCTTGCATTGAAACCCGGCCGGGCTTGGTTTCTTTAGCTTTTTTGGCCATTGTGCTCTCCTTATAAATTAAAATGTGGCAGACTTTAACCGGCCTGCCAGCGGCTATGATCACTCTGCTGTGTCAGCAGAATCGGCAGTGTCAACTGCCGTATCGTCATCCTTATCCCCACAAGCCATTAGCAGCGTTGCGGCAAGGATTGGTAGAACGAGTCTCATTTTTTGTCTCCTTAAAAAAAATGCGGCACCCTATTCTTATTGCCGGGGTGCCATCGGCCTCTTACAAACCAACTATATGTTACTTGTTGGCCATTAGCTCATCAAACGCTCGGTCCACGTCATTCTTGCCACTGTTATATTTCGTGGTTTCCTTCGAGCGCGATTCTGCGCTTCCATCGCCAGCTAATTGCTCATCAAGAATTGCGTTGATTTGCTCCGGAGTATGACGCTCGAATAGAGAGTCAATATCAGGCATGCCGTCAAGGAGGGCGGGGATGGCATCTGTATCCTCCAGAAGCGGTGAAGTGTTTCTACGCATCTTCAAGTTGGTTTGTGGGTATGCACCAGGCGCGGTTGGCTTGGTGTATGTAAGGGCGATATCAGTGCCCTCAAGGGTGTCGGTGATATCACCGTAATCTGGATCTAGAATATAACCCAGAAGATTCTCATAGGCGCGCTTTCCGTAGCCGTAAACCTTCACTCCTTCGTCTTCACGGCCGCGAACAACAACCGGTGAGAAGAAGCGTGCACGGACAAAAAGAGACTTGGCGAGCTTCTTACTCTCCTCATCGTTGTTGCTAGTGCCTTCTTTCCAGACTGCAGACGCAAACTCGCAGATCGGACACTCGTCGCCAAAGTTACGCTTTGGACAAACAATGCCGCCTCGATGATCGCCTACATTATAGTGGAAATACATTTCCTTTAGTGGATCTCCGTCTGGGGCTGGGACGATTCGGATATCTTGATCTCCCTCGTCGGGCTTGAACCAGACTGATTGCTCTTTTGTTCCTTCTCCTCGAAGGGCGGCGAGCTTCTTCCGCATTAGTTCCATATTGATTGACATTAGTTTTTTCTCCTTGTTTTGTTGTTAAAGTGTATCGAGCTTTCCTCGACACCTAATGTATCACTCTTGTTCTAACTTGTCAAGAGTTTTTTGTTGTTGTATGGTATTTGTATGGGCTACCACATACCCAAAATCACTATAAGGGGTCTCATAAATTGCATATGAGATTTTGCGAAATGCGTTTGTCGGCTTCTTTTTAAGAAGGTCGACCAATCTCCTATGTAATGTGCCCTCGGTTGCTAATCTATCCTCATTTACACATATATAATAACACAGTTCTCGCGCTGCGTCAAGCTCAAATAGCCAATTTTCTTTTAAAGTTTTTGGGTCAAGAGCACCTACCGTACGAATACGATTAATCTCTGATGGTTTTGCAACTTGGCCGATCTCTGGCTCAGAGTGAGTGAAATAATTTAAATAATGAACTGCTGAAAATATGGCGCCATTAATTGTATCATAATAACTCTTAATTGGCACGTCTCCGAGTGTCTTCTCGATTTCAAGATTGGAAAAAATCGTGAATGAGTTAAAAAGACCAGAACGAGCGTATTGTTGCAGAACTCCGAATGTCATGTTCTCCATAAGGCGCCTTTCACCATTAATAAGCTCGATGTCAGGCTTAACATAGAAGATATCAACCTTCTTGTCTTTCATTTGTTCAAGAATTCCCAGAGAATAATTAGAACTGTAAGATGTGCCAATTATAAAAACCTGTACGTGTTCTTTCAAATCTTTAAAGAACTTCTTAAGATCTGGAACGCTCTCTTCATATTGCTCAGGGGAGCTAAATTTCTTTAGCTTCTTCTTTCTTTTGGTGGAGCGCTCAATTGTATCGTTCAAAACATATACATCGTACTGAGTGATGTCGCTAAATTTTGAGGCGATGGCGCTAGCGCCGGTGCCTATCCCAATAATTGAAATCATAGTCGCAGTGTGTCTAGGTCAAAGTAGTTTTTGCCGGCATTTAAATTTACTTCATATTTTGCAAGCTTATTATCCGCAAATATGTCCTTAATTTCCTTCACAAGATTGCGGTCCTCATCGGCAAAGTCAATAACTACCTCATCATGAACAATGTGTGAGATAAATGACCTCTTGTCCTCAAGAAATTTATCAATAGCAATTGCTCGCTCGATAACGAGATCTGCTGTTGTGCTTTGGATCAAATAGTTAAACGCTTTCCAATCGTTGACTTTGATGTGCCTCCCGAATACAGTTGTAATATATTCACCATCATACCACTTGTCAAGTATTTTCTTACGATCATAATAGCTATCATTTAAATCCTTGGAGTCGGGGTTATACAACCAAGCAAAGAACAGGGTTTTTGCTTCCTCTCTTTTCATTGAAGGGTTCCGAAAAACATTGGCAATATTCCAATTATGAATATCGTGTTCTGGTTGCAGTTCGCCAGCAAGGGCCAAAACTGTTCGTGCTTCCGCGCCATTATAATCAAGTGACAAAAACCAATCATTATGAGGCTTTATGATTTGCCTCAGTTCTTTCTTAATGGTTAAGACGGGGAAAGACCCTCCCAAGGTTGTCAAACGCCCTGTAACGGTGCCAAAGAGGTTATAATTGATGTGTTTGGGTCCGTTTAGAAGCTTTTGTGCTCCTTGGCGTGAATTCGAACTAATGAACAACCCACGACTGTCACTGCTATCAAGATTAAGATTCTGATTTTTTATCTTGTGCAGAAGCTTTGCTGCTGAGGCCAAATAATCATAGTTCTCTGGCTTCTCGTTGTTCTCAAACACGTATTTTGTGATCTGATTTTTTACATCGCAAAACTCAACCAAGGCGTCGTGTGGTACAAGATCAAAAAAGCAGTGATCTCGTAGATTAAGCTTGGCAATCTCAAACGACTTCTTATATGCTAGCATTTTCTTTGAGTTCTTTTGCCACGCCTCCTTAAGGTGCTCCGGGCACGCTTTTTCGATATTGAGGCCACCAGCATAGATCCAACCATATTCGATTGAATCGTCTTGAAGACTCGCTGGCGCCCATGTGCGTGTTAGATTATCTGGTGTATCGTCGAAATGCAATTTTCCATCAACATATACGCCCACACACTCCTGCTTATCATCTAGGCTTTGAAAGTACAACTGTCGCTCCGGGATTCATCTTGGACTGCCTATAAAGATAACTCAAAGAACCATTATAGTCAAATGGTTGGTTAATAATTTCTTCAAAAAGAAACATTGAATTAACCAAACCCTTGGATTTATATAGACTTAGGCAATCTCTTATGATCTTATTTTTTTCACTAGCCTCGTACTTGCTTGGTTCTTCGACGATGCGAATGTCAAAATACAACTTTAATAATTCTATGTCTGGCATCTCTAAAATAACCCCAAGAAGGCTATAGTCCCTAGGAGTAACAAATTTTGTTATTTGAACGCCGTTACACTCTTCGCTTTGCGCAAATTGTGGAAGTTTAATTCGATTGTAAATTCTCAACAAGAGTGACCGAAAGTTATTAAAAAAGTCGTAATAAGCGTTATCATATGTGTTACTAATCACTTGTGACGTAGATGCGGCCCCATAGTTTGCAGCATATGTTAGCATTTGTGTAGAGCCAATGTCAGCCACCAGGCGCCATGGAATGTTTTGGTCTACCATAAACCCATATGTATTACAGGCATTTAAAAAGAAATCCCAGTTCTTGCTGTTTATGAATTCTTGTATTTTTCGCTCATCATTAAAATATTCAACATCTGCAATTTCTATCGCAAGCCCGGTCGCCGTTATAGGGCAATACTTGCTTTTCACATATGCAGGCATTGTGAATGGAAACTGCTTAGCACTGTCAAAAATCAAACTCTTAAAATTGGTCATAAATTGTGTAAAGTTTTCAACTTCTATTTTTCTAGCCACAAATTCCTTTTTTATTGCGCTAATGTAGTTCTCTATATGTTCATCATATAATTTTCTCGGGTCTGTATAGGCTTTGTAGACTTTAAGGGTGCTTAAAAATGGATCGGTGGTGAATATGGAGCCATCTGACATTTTCTTCTGGAACTGTTTTGCTAGATCATTAAACGCATCCACCACAAAGGCGGCAGCTTCTGGTTGTCCGCCGGCCCCAAGATTATTGTTAAAATATTTGATTGGGATCACGTTGTTATAAACAATGGGCCTAAACATAAAGTCTACACGACCATAAAAGAACTTTTCTCCAAAATTAAAGTTAACTAGATTCGGATATGAACTCAAAGAGTTCCCTATGTAGACTATCTTTTTGTTATAAGCCAAAAAAGCATTTTCGTCATTTTGTTCGATATAAAATTGTGACATTGTTCTTTCCTTGTTTTATGGGCACGGGCGCCCGGTGGCATGGCCGCCGACGTGCCAGACGCCGCCGATGCAGGCGCCCAGGCCCGCAGGAGCAGGTGGGGCGCCAGGCGGCGCCGGCGTCACAGCTGGTGCTGGTGCACTGGGGGCTGTTGCGGCCGGCGGTGCAACGTTTGGGCTAATTTCCACTTTATTGCCACTGTATGCCAGCTTTGTAGCATCGGTGCCCTCCGTATTAGATTCTAAAAGCGCCTTGGCGGCGAGGGCCCTTTGTACGCGGCATTTCCCTTTAACTCTATTGTTTGCTCCAATTGATTCCTCAATTAATTTGTTTTCGTTAGTTCCGCCCGCAGAGGCAACCCACACCGCGGTGAGCTTTGTGTTGGCCACACCCGGAGCAAAATCATGTTCTGATCTAATAATCATGTAATAGCCGCCTACACCCAAATCGGTCAAATCAAAACCTTCTTTTGAAAACCCTTGTAAGCTCGGATCAAACCCCTTTGGATCAACAAAGACATAATTTCCTGGAAATGCTCTAACATTGGCATATGAATCAATCTCTACGTCATAAATCTCTCGAAGCTGTCTTAGTCCATCGTACCCTTCTTGCTCAAAGCGGACCTCTTTCAAGCCAGGAGCATTTGTCTTGTTAAGTTGAATATTCTTCACTATTCCCCTGTCTTTTCCTAAGACATAGTGGAAGATGCCGCGAGGTTCGTCTTCAGAGCGTTTGCCATTCATTAAATTCATCGGCTGTGTTCTTCCGCCATAAAATACAAAATAATTCATTTCGCCACCAGGATTGGGGCGATGAAATTCTGCCTTTCCAGATATATTTAGAATCGGCTGATTGGCTTTGGCTTTAAACAAGTTTAAACGATTGCCCGCAGAGTCCTTGGCCAATACACTGATTTCATCCGGGGATTGGGTTTTTTCATTAGGGTATGATGTTACAACAGATTGAAAAAGTCGCACTTTTTGCTTGATCGAGAAAGGATAGCAACTATCATTGTTTAAAAATTGTTTTATAAGATCATTAAACAAGTCTTTTAGAAATTGTGTAAGCGGATATATCGCCTGGTCTTTCTTTAGCAGTTTTGTGGTTAACCACTCGTCCATATATTTGACTGATATCGGCACATCTGCAAAGTTGATATATATCGCACTATCATTCTTGTGATCAACTATCTCTAGGGGCCCCATTAGCAATCTGAATTTTTTGAATTCTTTAATACTTTTCTCTAGGGCATTGATTTCTGCTTCTTTAAGATCTGGATTAAATTTCATACTCTTGTATTTTTTTTCTCCTTCTAATTTAGTCTTTGTCTCTTTTAAAAATCTAGCCATATCGCCCATAATAAGATTTAACAGATCACCAATATAAAAATACGGAATTGTAATGCTATCTACGCCACCTACTAATAATGAAGCTTCCAAAGCACCCTGGGTGCCAGAAGTGGTAGCTGAGGGAGTTTGGGCAAATGCATCTCTCCACTGTTGTGAAAGGCTGCTCTGCAAAGCTGCTGAAAGCGGATCATTGTTGGCATTTACTTGAGGGTTAAACTGATAGTAAGGGCCCTCTGCTAAAAGCCTTTTTAACTGTTCTCGTGATAAATTCAAAAAGTATACTTCATTGTTATTTATAAGCCTCTTGAAGATTCTAGAAAGCATAGCCTTTTTGTCTTGTAATACTTCTTCAGCGTCAGCTTTCTTAATTTTAGCTATCTCCTCTCTTTTTTTCTTTCCATCATCACTCTCATCGCATTTTGCATCGTACTCGGCAGACTCAAAGGCAATCTTGCGGCTTAAGATCTTCGCGTAAGTTTCAGCATGAGTGAAAATATTCATCCTTGGCTTATCGTAAAACTCTTCCACGTAGGCGAAATATTCAATTGTGAATGTAACACGACCCAGTTCATCAAAATCAAAATTATGTGTGACTGGTGTTAAATTCACGCTTACAAAAGTGCTGGTAAGCGCGGTCGCGAGTTTGCCCTTCACAATTGAACTTTTGATAGGCGTCCAGCCAAATACTGCCTTTAATCTAAAGTTTAACTCATCCATTTCAGGGTGTTCATCTATCTTTTTTCCTGTTTTAAGGGCAAGATCCACATAACGATATTTTTTCCCGGTGGGGCCGCGTTCTTTGAGCAACTCTGAAAAACTTGTCGCTTGTATTTTTAATGTGGCTTTAATTGATTTCTTCTGTGCAAATATGTCCTGACCATCAAAAACGAAATTAAAGCTCTTAATTCCAACACCAAAGCCTCTTTTAGCTTTATTGTTAAATATGCTGTCAACGTCATCTTTTTTGGCATGTGAATCAAATGCTATTTCTTGTTCTGTTGTTGCTTCGTTGCGAACATTTGCGTTGCTAACCTTATATAATCTCATCAACGGTTGCAAGCCTGCAATTTCTGCGTTTGTCATGTCAAAGAACTGTGCCATTCCTGGCGCCTGTGTTAACATGTTCATAAATCCGAAAGATTCGCCGTCAACAACGAGAGGGGCATTCTTATCTTCATCGGTAACATATGGAAGTGGTCGGAAGGCTGTAGAGTCTACTATATCTAGATTTCTTCTATATTGAGACAATGGAGCTATGACACTCTGTAAAACACATTGTTCTTTAAACTTTATGTCGCGCGAAAC
>Ga0080013_1002778_pt1 | contig 19764 bp, 34 predicted proteins | sample ETNvirenome_6_85_FD_69236 | JGI IMG/M metagenome (GOLD analysis project Ga0080013, IMG submission 69236) | Marine viral communities from the Pacific Ocean - ETNP_6_85 (SPADES assembly) (version 2) | ecosystem: Environmental > Aquatic > Marine > Oceanic | place: Pacific Ocean | collected 2013-06-19 | reverse complement strand
CGATATGACCTTTAATTGGGAGGAGTTCGCATATAACCCTACCAAGCCCGTCGAGGATGACGATACCGTCTTTCTGAATGGCGAGCCCATCGCGCGTAGCGATGCCCTGGCTGAAGCCCTGGCGAGCCCTAAGCGCATGACTGTGGGCTCCCTGGTTCGCCATACGACCACCGGCGGCGTCGGCCTTATCACCCATCACACGATGTGGGATGCCGATTGGGGCGCGTTCCGAGTGCAGTTCAATAAGCCGGTCGATAATGTAATCGAGGGTCGAGTGCTCAATCAGTTGAGCCACATTACCGACCGTGCCGACAAGTTTGAGTTGGTATATTAAAAAAGGAGAAAATCATGAAAGCAGTGAAAAATCAAGAAGTTGTACGTGCCTGGAGTCGAGGAGAGGCAGCGAGAAACCATAAGGGCTCGCTCGTCGCTATGGACACAGGCGAATTGTATTCGTATGGGCTGAAAATTGGGCAGTACCTCAAGGGTAATGCAGTGTTGAGCGACTACACCGCACCCGGTGGTGGATTCTACTCGATGACCACCTCTCAGCACGTAGGGCTCGCCCGTCGCTATGCGGATATGGTGATGCATCCAAAAGTTTGGGAAGTCTCGCCCATGAGCAAGGATGAAAGTCCATTCTGAACTAATTAAAAGAAAGTTCATAATTCTTTGAATATTTCGGCTCTGCCAACGTCTAACCTATGGTTAGACGGCAAACGCCGAGGAGGTTAACCGCATGGCTCGTATCTCTTGGAAAACTCGCTTCGACTCTATGCTCGCGAACCCGCTGCTCGTGGGTCGCGACCGGACGTTCATGGAATCCCTGCATCGTCACTGGAGTGGTGGTAAGGCGATGACCAAGGGGCGCAAGTTCCACTTCCTCAAAATGGAAGAGAAGCTGGAGCGCATGGCGAAAGCCGACCCCGCCGATGCTGCGCTCGCTGCGCGGCTTGAGCGCGTTCTGACTCGCACTGGTGAGCGTTCCTGGGCTCGTGGCTTCTGTGAGTCTCTCGTGACTCAGAACCTCTCAGGGCGCCTTCTGAGCGATAAGCAGTTGTCTATCCTGGGCAAAATTGAGGAGGAGCACAGCGATGAAACACTCGCCTCGCGTCAGACCTGGGCGACTGATTACGCGGCAAAGCATCGCGTGACTGCTATCAAGGTCGCGAAGTATTACCAGTCAAGCGTGTATTTCGGCGACCTTGTATACAAGATTCTGAATGACGGTGAATTCGTCCCGACCGCGAAGCAGTTCAACGCGATGACTGAGAACAAATACGCGAAGAAGGTGCTTGCCGGTTATGAAGCTGCACCTAAGTACGCGAATGGCTCGTATGTGACTCTTCGCTCTACTGCTCCGAGTTCTGCACGCTGGCCTGCAGGTGTCGGACGCGGGAAGCGACTCGACGGCTCGACGGTGTGTATCGTGTTGAGTGCCGACGAGGATATCACCAGCGCATGCGCCGGAAACAAGCGGTACAAGCTGCTTCCAATCGGAGGAGCGCAGACTGTCACTCTTGAGGAACGATACGTGAAGAAGGCACGGGGTGTGAAGTGATGAGCTATCACGGTATGGATTTTCTGGTGAACAAGGTGGACGGTGAAAAAGAATTTTCACCCCACCCATGGGCTGGAGAATTCATTGGAAAATTAATTGCAGACCATATTAAAAATGGTCGAGCCGACGAAGCTGTAGGTTTATGGCGAGGTATCGCCCGTTGGCCTAAAACTCTTGACACTGCTAAAAGATTTATTGAGCCAGATTATGTTTCTTGGCTTGAAATTAAAGTTAAGTGGTAACAATTCCGTTTCTCCATATGGGGGGTTGTAATATGCTTTACAAGGTATTCGTAGATGGCGTGCTCAAGGAGAGCACACGTAACGTCAATAGGGCGTTCGATTTATGGCAAAGGCTGGTGAACTTCACTGGTCCAGAAACCAGGGTAAAACTCTGTTATGAGATTATTTCAAAATAAATTAAATATATTTGAATATTTGGGATTCCGGCGCGTCTAATCGGTGTCTGAACAAAAGGGGATACTATGCTCGACGCTCGCGACAATCTCATTAGCCTGATTTCCGACCTTCATAAAGATGCCCGTGGGTTCCGTCCACGCGGCATGTTCGATTGGGATGCCATGAGCATCGCAGACCTTGAGGACTTGGCCGACTGTCTTGGTCATGAGCTTGAGGCAGTTATTGTCGCAGAGCGTGAGGAGGCAGCGATGCTTGACCGCATGTGGCGCGATGACGTTGCCATGGGCATCATCGAGCCCGATGATACCGTCGAGCTTGAGGCGTGGGAAGTTTGGGAAGCACGCGCCGAAACCGCTGGGTTCGGCGCCTAAAATATTTTAATTTTATTTTGAATAATTTGAATTCTGGCACGTCTAAGGGGTGTCTAACAAGAACGGAGGCTCAATGTCTTGGAATGGAACTGTAACCTGTAGCTACTGCTACGAGCGCGGCCACAATCGCCGCTCCTGCCCTAAAATTACCGCAAACGTGCAAACCGAGTATGACGAGGCTCGCCAATGGCTTGCGAACGCGGAGAACGACCCCGATAGCAACAATGTTGAATATTGGATTAAGCGTGTGGACGGGCATGCGAAGGAGCTTATCAAGCGTACCGGCGTTGACCCTCGCACGGGCGAGAAGGTTAAGAAAAATAATACGACTTGCGGCTATTGTTTTGAGCAAGGCCACAACCGGCGGGGATGTCCTAAGCGCAAGTCCGACCGGGCAGCAGCGATTGAATCTACCGCAGCGATGCGTGCCTCTGCATCTGAGTATCTCAAGGCGCGGGGTATCGGTGTCGGTGCAATTATTAAGGGTGAGATTTACGTTCCAGGCTTAGGCTACTCGGTTCATCCTTGCGTCATCACTGGCGTCAGGTGGCAGGATTGGTCCTCTGTCTCTACCGCTGCACAGATTTTCGTATATGAGCGACTCGCAAAGCTGGGCCAGAACGCCCGTAAGCAAGCGTTTGGCTTCGATGGTGCCTGCCCGCAGATTCAGGAGATTTTGCCGTCAGGTAGAAGTTCGCGCCCATGGCGACATGAGCACATCGAGCTTATCGCGCCCCTGACCGCTTCACAGGTCGAGGCGCAGATTCCAAACGACTGGATTAATGGTCACTCAGACCAGATTAACCAGCATATAAAGTGATTAATCCGAGCACCGAATCTAATTATTTTTAGGAGATTCAAATTATTTTCAGATTTTCTCAAAATTCTTTGAATAAAACCGGCACTTGGCACGTCTAACTAGCGTAGCAAGTTAAGGACACTAACCCCCTGGAGGCCCATCATGGCTGTCGATTTCGCAACTTTTCTTTCCACCGCTCCCTTCATCCTCGATGCGCGTCTGCCGATTCTTATTCGCGGGCGACACGGTGTCGGCAAGTCGCAGGTGGTCTACATGATTGCAGACCAGTCGCTTCAATTGCCCGTCATCGAGCGCCGTGCGTCTCAGATGACCGAGGGCGACCTGCTGGGTCTGCCCGATAATCGCGATGTCGAGGTCAATGGTCGCAAGGCGACCACTTGGAACGCCCCTGACTGGCTGGTGCAGGCTTGCACCGAGCCCGTTGTCCTCTTCTTGGACGAGGTGGACCGTGCGACTCCAGAAGTGCGCCAGGGTCTTTTCGAGTTGACCGATTCCCGTAAAATCAACGGGTGGCACTTGCACCCTGAGACTCGCATCCTCGCAGCCGTCAACGGTGGCGAGCATGGGTCGCAGTATCAGGTGGGCGAAATGGACCCGGCAGAGCTTGACCGCTGGACCGTGTTCGATGTCGAGCCCACTGTCGAGGACTGGCTGCGCTGGGCTAAGTCCAACGTGAGCACGGTGGTTTGGGACTTCGTGAACCAAAATCACATGCACCTTGAGCACATGGGCGACTTTGAGCCTAACAAGGTTTACCCGTCCCGTCGCTCCTGGCACCGCTTCGATGCCACCTGCTCCGGTGGCTCCCTCCTCGCAGACAAGGAGAGCCTTGATACGGTTTTCAACCTTGCTTGCGCGTTCGTCGGCTTTGAAGCTGCCGTCGCTCTCCGTGACTTCGTTGAGAAGTACGAGAAGCAGGTGACCGTCCAAGACATCCTCGATGATGGCAAGGTCGAGTTGACCGCAGAGTGGGGCATCAATGACCACGCCGCTATGATTGAGAAAATGGAGGCAAGCGAGGCACTCAAGCCTGCACTGTCCGATGACCAGATTCAAAATCTGACCAACTACTTCGTCACCCTGCCTTCCGAGGTGGCTATGAAGCTGTGGACCGTCCTGGGCGAGTCCGATGATGTCCAGAACACCATCAAGCTCCATCAGGCGACCTCTACGGACGGCGTGAGCGTCAGCGAGCACCTTGTCGAGCTACTGGGTGGAGGAGCATCCTAAGCCGCTGATAGCCCTCTCAGAGCGTTCTGAGGGGGCACACTTTTATTCGGAGATAATGAAATAAAATGAATAAAAATTTGAATATTCCGGCTTCTGGCTCGTCTAATGGGTGTCTAACAAGTGACGGGAGTCCTATGTCCTTCGACCTCAATAAGCACGCCGCCCGACTGCTCATGCAGGAGCCGTTTTTCGCAGCCCTCTCTCGGACCATCGAGAAGCGGGCCACAACTGCAATTCCGACTGCCGGTGTCCGTGTCAATCCTCAGTCGGCTCAGTTTGAGCTTGTTTACAATCCTGAGTTCATGGGCTCGCTGCCCGATAATCAAAAGTTGGGTGTGCTCAAGCATGAGTTCTACCACTGCATTTTCGGACATGTGACCAATCGGTCGCCAGAAGGCGGGCTCAAGAAGCTCGACAACGTGGCTATGGACCTCGCCATCAACTCGCACTTGCGCGGAGAACTGCCCGATATGTGCTGCATGCCCGGTGAGGGTCCATTCGCAGATATGCCCCTTGGCAAGTCTTACGAGTGGTACAAGGCAGCACTTGAGGACAAGTACAGCGACGAGAGTGAGGACGGCGACGGCGATTCTGGTGACGGCGAGGGCGAGGGCGACGGAGGCGGCGCCGGTGACTCCGGTGACGGTGACGGTTCCGGTGGTGGCGGTCTGCCTGATAGCTTCGATGACCATGGCTCGTTCGGTGAGGGTGACGCGACGACTCAGCAGATTGCGAAGGAGCGTCTCAAGGCCAATGTGAAGAAGGCAGCAGAGGAAGCGCAGAAGGCGCGAAGCTGGGGCACGGTATCCGCAGAGTGCCGCAAGGAAATCATGGACGCCATCACCAGCAAGGTGGATTGGAAGAAAGTCCTCCGCTACTTCATCAAGACCAGCACTCGCGCCAACAAGCGTTCGACGGTTCGTCGTCTCAACCGACGCTTCCCTCGCATCCACGCAGGAAAGAAGGTCACTCGTCAGGCTCGCATCGGCGTCTACATCGACCAGTCTGGTTCGGTTGACGATGGCATGCTGGCTAAGTTCTACGCAGAGCTTAACAAGCTGGCTAACCTCGCAGAGTTCACGGTGGTGCCCTTCGACACCGAGGTGTCTAAGAAAGATATCTATGTCTGGAAGCGTGGACAGAGCCGCACCTTTGAGCGCGTCTTGACCGGTGGCACCTGCTTTCGCTCTCCGACTGCACACTGCAATAGCGAAGGTTTCGATGGAATGATTGTCTTGACCGACCTGATGGCTCCCAAGCCTCAAGCCTGTAAGTCGCAGCGTATGTGGATGACTACAGAATATTATGCAAAGCATCCCTATTTCAAGACGAATGAGCTTATCGTCGCCATTCCAGACTAAGGGGGCGATGATGACTCGCGTCAAGGTTCCGTGGCCTCCTGCACTCTCTGAGTTCAGGGGGCAAAAGTATGCGATATGTGGCTCTGTATGGCTCCCTGTACCGTCTGAGACAACGTGGGATGACCTGTCCAAGTACATGGACTGGAGCACCGAGCCGAAAGCCTCAAAGGGCTCTGAGGGCTCATGGGAAATTAAAGGTTCAAAGGGAAATACTTATAATGTCAGGCGTTCTGCACAGGGCGTCTGGTCCTGCACATGCGCGGGCTATGGATGGAGGAGAAAGTGCAGACACATCGAAGAAGCAAAAAAGAATTAATCGAGAGTAAAATGTTTTTGGCATTGGAGATTGTTGTAATATCTGGAGCTTTGTACATAGTTGTATTGCGTGAAGCTGCAAAGTATCAGAAAAGGAGGGTCCGTGATGCCGTTTATAGGCGATTTGGTCATAGATTCAAACCTAACTGATTTAGGTGTCGGGATTGTCCTCGACACATGGCGCGATTCAATGCTGTATGGTTATGTGCAGGTAGCGTATTTCAAAGGGAACAATGACGATTGCATGTGGAGTCCAGTAGAGCAGGTAAGGATAGTTTCCAGGGGTCATAGTAATGAAAGTTGGTGACGTAGTAATATACAGAAGAACAACCAAGCCAACACCGAATGATTGGCGCGGAGTGTTATACGACCGTATTGGTATTGTAACCGAGGTTTGCGTGAATGGAGCCCGCGTTAAGGTATCATATCCAGGGTTAAGATACAGCCCTTATGACCTACTCATAAGAGACTTAGAACTAATTTCGGAGGCGTGAGCAGATGGCGCTAAAAATGTTTAGAGACAAAGCAACGCCCGCCATCGGCGACTTGGTGCGCCCGCGCATGATATCCGATATGGCAGGTATCGTGGTGGATATCAAGGACAGCGAGGATGACGCAGAGAGTGAATTTTATAAGAACGCGCCACGAAAAATTTTTGTTATCCAATGGATGCACGGAGCAGCATGGGCAAAACAATCTATTAGGACAGAGTACCAAGCGCATCAATTAGAAATTATATCGAAGGCCAAGAAAAAGAAATGAACTTGTCGGACATCACAAGTAACGCACGTTTGAGTGCGGCGATGATATTATATGGTCGAGGAGACTTAATAAAAGATTATAAAGGTAGAAAGGGCATAATCATTGATGGCAATACACTCGCTGAACGGTTCGTCAATGTGTATATCTTTGGAATTGGTGAGAAGATAATGCACGATACCAGAATAGAATTATTATCAGCAAAGGAATAAGATAGCCCTATATAGGGTATGGAACCTAAGTACAAGGTCGGCTATCTTGTGGTGGATGTATTCTCAGCATATGGTGACTTCCATATGGATACAGTGGGTATCATTGTTGGCGTTATAGTTAGGAATCCACCGATAATCACCGAGAACGACGTACTCAACAACGGTCAGAGTATTATTTATCGGATACATTGGCGCCACGATAACAAGACAGAACCATTAGGCGAAGACCTTTTGGACTTGTGGTGTATGGTATACGACAAAGAGGGTAACGTGGTTCATGGTCCCAAGCCTGTACCAAGTATATTGGATTTGTAGTTGTTATGTTATTTAATAAAGGTGATAGAATAGAATGAAAAGGTGTGAGGGTCTTAGTACATATAGGGGATATCTTGTCAAGGATTATTACTGTCAACAGCTACCGCAATTACCATGCCTGTAACACTAGGTTATACCTGCACTATCGAGGAGGTGTATCGTCCATGCTACACTGTCGCACTGTCGCATCACATGTATACACGCGAGTACGTGGCGCACATGGCAACCCCGCATGGTCGAGGACATGCCCGAGAGAAGATAAAAAAGATTGTAAAAGATAGGGAACCAACACCAGATTCAATTAAGTGTATATAAGAACAAACATAAGAACGATAGAATGACAAGAGGGAGGACTACCCCTCCCCCCCTCCTCCCCGGGGAATAAGTCCCTTATAACCTACCTTATCACCCACGCGCTAAGTACATTCACGATACCCCCACAGAAAAATTCCCAGAAATTCTAATTATAGATAATGAGGTTTAAAAAAGGAGACTTGGTACTGTATAATCCAAGTACGTCGTTAATTAAAAGTTGGGCAGAAGGATCACCAAGCAAATCATTGGCAATTGTATTAGAGATAGATGAGCCAGATTATATCTTGATGTATTACTTCGCGAACAACCAGACGATATGGACATTGATTAATGAAAATACGTTACAGAAATATGGATGTCCATACACAATATTGAATAGTGTAGAGAATGATTAGTACAAAGCTGTTTATCGCATGCGCGCTTTTCGCCGTTGGGCAAACGTTGGCATGGTTTCAATTAAATTCGCAGATCAAATGGGAGTGGTGGAGCAATAAGCCTATCCTCGCGGTGATGCTTTATGGAGTGCCAGCTGGCTTGTGCTTCCTTTATGGGGTACGCTTAGCATACGAAGAGTTGAATGAGGTGTGGACGCCGCGCTTTCTGGTGTTTAGCATGTCTTATTTAACATTCCCCATACTGACATGGTGGCTCTTGGGCGAATCGATGTTCACTACCAGAACAATGATATGCGTCTTTTTGTCGTTCATAATTATCTTCGTGCAATTGTGGGGTCGGTAAAAAAATCCCGCAAATAATTTCTTAGATTTTTAAGATGCCGCGCGATTCTACTAGTTAAACATGTGGGGCACCCTTGGATTAAGCTTAGTTGCGGCGATATTATCGATCATCTTGAAGCCGGTGATCGGGGGATTCTTGTTAAACGTAATAATACCGATGATGTTCCGCCAGTGGCCAGCATTGCAGTCTGGGAAGTCTTCTGGTTTCGTAGAAATAACGCGGTAGAGTACTCTAGAATCGGCTACCATACCGAAAACAACTTAACAATTGCTATCGAAACCGGTAGAATGAAACTAATAAAAGCCCACTCTACTTAGTGGTATGAGGGTATGTCGCGAGAATGAGCCACTAAGCTTGGGTATTGGTGATCTGCTTATCGATAAATTAACAGGTAACCGTGGATTACTTCAACGTAGATATGAAACAACTACAACTAGCAAGTACAATAGGGGTGTTTGGGCATGGGAAATTCACTGGTTTTATAAAGGCATGAGCAATATGATCTTAAACGTTCACACTGCGAGCCCAAAACCACAAGTAATAGGATTCCGTCATTATGCCGAGTCAGAGCTAATCAATTCGATTATCGCTGGTGATATGGTGTTGTACAAAGTGATATACAATGCACACGTACAAAAAGGGTGATATTGTTTTAATTCAGCCTAGCGCTGGTCCTGCAATACCACAAATACATGTTCGCTTAATTGAGCGAATCGTTGAACCAAAGAGGGGTAGCTGGACTGGGTATTCTGGTTGGGAAGCTGAACTGGTTTGCAAGCGCGAAGTTGACATGTTACGAAAGCAGTGGCAAATAGCTTTCAAAAAGGTAGGCGATAGGACGTTTGTATATGATTCTGAGATAATTCGACGTGTTAAGAATAAAAAAAATTTTCGGTAAAACATTTCTAGTTACAATGTGGGACTTAAAATTGGCACACTGGTGTATGTTTACCCCTTAATGGGCGATCTAACTTATGGTAAAATTGGTCTTATCGTCGGCGTGCTTGATATCGCGCCCCACGAAATATCAAGTTTGCACGAAGTCGCATATGGTTTTGAATTAGATTATGCTGATGAGGTTTATAGGGTTAAAATAGGAAGACACACCTATTTATATTCAGACGTTGAGGTGGTGGAAGTTGAAAATAAACAAAACGATACTTGAAAATATGATCCGCGAAGAGCTTTTCACAATGATGGAGGGGTTGACACCGGCTGAACATGCTGATATTTTAAGAGATCCGCAAGCGTTTGCTGACAATCATGCCTCGACATCAGCGGAAATACGAGAAGCTTTCTTTTTTCCAGCCCGCCTGATCGGAAGAGGATCCAAATCCGGTGAATTGTTTTTCAAAAACTACCATATCGCTAAGCGCGAACCCGCTATGTTTAAGCAGCTTAAGATTAATTTAGCACAAGCCATCGCGGATATCGGCTTGGGCGGCATCGATGAAAATGGAATACATATCGTTCAAACTTCTGATGGGCAAACTTGGTTACGAGTGAGTAATTTAAACTTCTGGAAAAAGAAGCCGGGTTCGAACCCGCCTGTGTATACGCTTGGTGGGAGATCTGCGCCCATTCTGGCGCGCCTGATGAAATTAGACTGGGGAGAGAAGGGTACCGATGGTAAACAAAAATATGTTACACTGCCAGCTGGTTCTTCTCCAATGACAAAAGCTACAAGACGGCGGGCCGCACAACCAAGAGTTACTATGAAATATGATAAAAAATCTAAGCGCGGCGGTGTTGGTCTGGCTGATCTCTGGAGATCAACATTAGGTACATTGAATCCTTTAAAACGTTGAAAAATAATAAAGATATGGTATAATAATGAAAGACGAGTTTAATATGTTTTCGATCAGCGCGCTGAGTGAACTTAAGGTTAATTTAAAAACAAGACCTAGACTTTCGAAAGAAGAAAAAGAAAAGTTATACATGGCGATTATGGAAGTTGTTGAAGAGTTTGAAAGATATTGGGCGTATGATACACTAAGAACGATTCAAGAGGCAGAAAAATTTATAGAAGAAACAAAAGAGCCGGAAGAGGTACCGTATACCCTAGCGGACACGAAAGTCCCGTACTTGAAAATATGCAGGACACAACAAAATACGAAATAGGCGATCTTGTTCAGTGGATTGATCCTTTGTACGATTTATTCGATGACCCGAGTGAGAAAGCTCGTATGAAAGTGTATGGAGTTATAATCGGATTCAACAAAGAACACCCAAAAGTGTTCTGGTTTGATAAGCTGGATATGAACTCATATTTCATGGAATCGGATCAAATAGTTTTAGTTTCTAAAGCAAATAAGGATGTTGAACCCTAGTTAACTTTAGGGGCATGCTTCATGGACCAAAAATCAGCGATTGAAAATATCAGAAAAATTGCTTTAGAATATGCAAAGAATTCTGATGATGATATAACCCCTAATGAGATATTGTCCGGATCCGGAAATGCTTGGTTCTACGACCCTGTTAATAAGACTATGGAATTGGTAAAAAGAGGCGACAAAGTTGTTAGAAACGAATCATATGTCGATCACAAAAACAGAGTCTTATCTTATATCTCAGGAAAAGTTGTCCTGATACCATCAGATGAAATTATAGAAATTGGATTTAATTAGTGCTTTATAAATTTGATGAGTTCTGGAAAACTTTATTCTTCTTTGTCGCAGTCTGGGCGGCATACGGGATCTGCGGATCTGAATTTGTTGTTATTTCATTGCTGGCCGGTATATACTTAAGATTAAGAAAGTAAGGACTATTTATTAGTGTCATGAAGATTTCAAAACAAATACTCAGAGAACTGATTAAAGAAGAGCTTCAAGAATTGGACAATCCGGACCAGCCGGCAACGAGAGCTTCAGCTGCAAAGAAAGCTCAAGTTGTCGTAGATAGAGTTTTTGATAGATTTAAGAACCTATTCGCCCCCGTGGTAGAAGATCAAGACTCAGCGCTACAACTTGTTTCTTATATTGCTAGCAAGCTCAATGTCGATCTTACCCAAATGAAGACACAAAGCGCGATTAAAACGCAAGCCAAAAGAATTGGCGCTGATCAGCAGGCAGCCGGCGAATCGTCCTCTGTGCAAGAGGCTGCAGCTGCCGAAGGTGACCCCGAACTAACAGATCCAGATGCTGGTTCTGTTGAAGCCGAGAGAGAAGAAGAGGCTCGCGAAGATGCTGAAAAACACCCTGCAGCAAAAACAGTACAAGCCGCAATGAACGCGGTCAAGGACGGAGCAGTATATGCCGAAGCGTTCAAAAACGTAATATTGGGCGGAAGATTATCTGCCTCAGATAAGCTTGAAGCACTTCAAGCGATGTTTGGAGAAGCACCGGGAAAGGATGTATTTGATACTATAACGAAATACGCCCCGGGTATGAAAAAGTAACCATTGAAAAAAAAGTAAAATTGTATTATAATGGCTAGAAAGAAGCGAAGAAATAAGCCCAACACTTCAATTGAAATAATTGATATCAGAAAAAAAACAATTAGAAAGATAATTTTTACTGAGGACAAGCGTGTCTCAAGATCTGCAATTTTACCGACAAAAAACAACAAAAATCAGGGGACTAACGTTCAACGACAAATTGAACACAGTCATTGATCGTTGTCACAAAGTATACAAGGACTGCAAGTCTGCATTTGATGATGGCAGAGATGTGTCTGTGTATAGGCAAGAATTTGGTCGCGAACACAAAATATGCTATGATTTGATTGGCGCAGCCCGAACCAAAGAAGATGCACTAGCGATTATCGATATCCTGTATGCAGTAAGGGAGGAGTCGGACATCCCAGGTCAGCGGGAAGCTCTGGGGTTTATAATCACAGAGCTAGAGGTGGCGATTGAAACGAGTTCTTAGCACTATAATACACGAAAGACTTGATTATAGCGATTTGTTTAATAATTACTATCAGAAAGTATTAGACGGGTATATGAACATGGGCCAACAATCTCTTTACAATTTTGTCACTTTGTGCTATTTCGATCCAGTATCAGATGAATATTGTGAAGAATCTTTGTATGATCGTCCCGAGGCGATCAAGAGAATGAAGGAATACCTGATTGCCGGCGTATGTGCGTGGGTTAAATCAGAATAATGGAAGCAAAAGAACCATTCGGCTCCCAATATGCCAAGACGTTTGATATTGGCGATATCGTAACATGGTCACACTGGTGTTCGAATAGCAACTCTTATGTACATCACACTGGTATATTGACATCCATAGACATCAAAGTGATTGGAAGCAGACCGGTCTCAATAGCAAAGGTTACTTCGATCAATGAATCAAAAGAGATCGAATTATTTACAATGAATTTAAAAGTAATATCAAAGGCAAAAAAACAATGAATACGAATATCGATGAAGAAAAAGACAAAACAAACATAAAAATCAATGCAGCCAAACAAAAATATATGGTCGAAGGCAAGGAGTACAGTCCATGGCAAAAGCCAGCGATTGAAGCGAGAACTCCTACAGAAATTGCTCAGGATGAAGAGTTGTTTTTTCTATATCGATATGATGATTATGAGTCTTATAAAAAGTTTCAAACATTCGGAAACAAAGAAAAACTTCATATGCAAGCAGCTAGCAAGATGTCAATTAAAGCACTGTCGAAATATGTTTATGAGAATGTGACAGATATAAAATTTGGATTGTGTCACGGAACTCGACGCGGCAATGAGCAAAAATGGTTTAAAGAATATGTCTCTTTATCTCAAATGAAAATGATTGATGTCTTGGGCACAGAAATTTCGGATACGGCTACTCAGTTTGCAAATACGATTGAATGGGACTTTCATGATGTTAAGGACGAGTGGGTTCACAGTACATGTTTTGTATACTCCAACTCTTTAGATCACGCATATGATCCCGCGGCATGCTTGAAAAGCTGGATGTCGTGTTTAAAAGGGGGTGGAATCTGTATAATTGAGTGGTCACCTAACTCCGCATATGCGACAAAGATTGATCCCTTCTCTGCAAGTTTTGTAAATTACATCAACTTGGCGCTAAAATGTGGTTGTTATATAAAAAACCTTCTTTGGTATGATGATATCATAGCTAAAACAAGAGAAGAGGACGGTGAAAAATATAGTAGTTTCACAACTATAACGAAGCTGTATATGGTGGTTACGCCTCCGCCACCCTCATATCGCCATACCACCGAAAAACATGCCGATATTGCCAAAAGATGGCTAAAGTATGATCACACCAATAGTACTTGGACTTGTGATATGGATGTAGAAACTGAATTTGAATCTGATGCCATGCGTAATTATTTAACAAAGAACTTAATCCACTTCCTGCCCATAGATGTTGTAAAATAAAAGTTGCAAGACAAATAAGAAACCAAAAGACTAATTACTAGCATGAGCACACTAAACGAGTGGATGTCCTTTGTGGGACAGATTAAACACATCGATGATTACAAGAGAGCCTTGCTAAAAGAAGCCGACCCTTCCTATAGCCAGAAGATATATGGATTGGCTGTAAAAGTGGCGATGAGCAAGGCAAAAGGTGGCGAGGTGAAGCAGACGATCGATGAGATCAAGGGTATACCTGAAGTCACAATTGTGAATACAGTGACAGGCACCACATCAACTGATAAAGCAAATCACTATTCAACGTTATACATTAAATTTGAACTAACCGGCGGCCAAGATCCGATAAAATTTAAAAAAACTAAATTAATACCATCACTTATATCAATCCCCGGTCTTCATATTAGGTATGTCGGAAAACTTGAATTGGTGGAGAAAGAATAGATGTATAAAGTTCATAACAGATCATCGCAGGATACATCTTCGATTGAGACTCTACTACAGTCTTTCATGCCATATGCGCAAAAGAAGATGGGATTTAATCGTCCACCGGTAATCGAATTTCAATCCGATCCCGAGAATGCTCAAAACCCATTAGGTAAGACTGGGCATTATGAGCCTTCCACTATGACTATCGCCGTTTATATCGATAAAAGGCACCCCAAGGACGTTCTACGCTCTTTGTCGCATGAATTGGTACATCACACCCAAAACTGCCGCGGAGAGTTTGACGGGGCTTCTGGGGTGGGAGAACAGGGGTATGCACAAAAGGACTCACATTTACGAGAAATGGAGCGAGAAGCATATGAATTAGGAAATATGTGCTTTAGAGACTGGGAAGACGGCTATAAGCAATCTAATTATAATAGCGATGCAGGTGTCGATGTGTCTCTGCAAGAGTGGAGAAACAATGAACTTAACAGTTTGCTAATGGAAAGATTTATTAAAGGAGTTAAAAAATGAAGAAATATGATGTACATAAGTGGAAAGATGGAGAACTCAACGAAAGGTTGATGGAAAAGTGGGGCTACAAGAAGAAAGTTATCAAAGAGTCCGAAGAAAAAGAAGAAATTGACGAAAGAAGAAGGACAGCCGATCGCACACAAGGTCGCCCTGTTGGCCCAGGTCGCACTAAGGTTTCCGAAGGCGAAGAAGAAGCTGAAGGTGGAGCCCACGCGGGCATACCACACGTAGGTGCTGGGGATATCGAAGGTATGGCTCATGCTGCTATAGCTGCAATTGTACAATTGGCTGATCAAGCCGGTGTTCAGTTGGATGTAACCGGTCGCGACGAAGACGAATTCGGTGATGAAGATATTATGGATGATGCTCCGGAGGCTAGCGCCGAAGCTGGAGAAGAAGAATTGCTAAGTCCCGAAGATATATAGGAGACTGATTATGTCAAATATTGATTTACAAGCAATGACAAGAAAATTCCTTATGGGCGAATCAAAAGATAATCATAATGTATTTGCCTACATCCAAGCACTACAAGAGACTTTGAAAAATTTCAGCCCCAAGTCCAAAACTGAATCTAGAAGATTAAACATCGCGCGCGATCAGTTAAAAGAAATTAAGCGTCACACCAGAAGATTACAAAATGAAGTTGAATTATTGCAAGAAAAACTTGTATTATTAGAAGAGCAAGTTGGAATCGTAGACGAATGAAAAAACTACTACTAGAGGGGGGTGTCGGTGGACACCTCAACCATTTGTATGATAATGTCAATATGACTTACAACAAGATGGTTCAAATTTTAAAAAAGGCTTCTAGTGGTGAATTAATTGGCACTGAGAAGGCTGATGGTTATAATATTTATTTAGGCTATCGAGACGGTCAGGCTAGAGCGGCTAGAAATAAAGGGGATATGCAGCGCGGTGGCATGACAATGGAAGATTTAGTAGCGCGCGAGTTTAAAGGGGGTGAGGAAGTTAGACAGGCATACCTTCAGTCGTTTGAAGCTTATCAGGCTGCTCTCGATAGTCTATCTGAAGGTGATAAAACAAAAATATTTGGACCTGATGGAGAAGTGTTTTATAACACAGAGATTATGGGACCAGCAGCTGCACAACTTTTAAATTATGATGTTAATGTTTTGTCAATACACCATGGTGGTCATAAAACATATAATCGCGAATTAGATACAGTAGATGTGATTGACGCATCAGAATATTCTGCTTATTTAGACAAAGTTATTGATCGATTCGAACAAGCCACAGCCGATAAAACATTTGCCGTTCAAAGAACAGCTTTTGTGGAACTCAAAGCTTTAGACAACGACGCATCATTAAATGTAGCTATTTCAAAATTACAAAGGGCTGGTTTTAATAGCGGAATGACAATTTTAGAATTCCAAGAAGAAAGTATAAGACCAAAGATCGATGCCACACTGCCTTATTTTGATCCTGTGATTAGACAACAGGTTATAGATCGGATACTAAATAAAGAAGGTAAAAAGGGCGTAGCGCAAATAACAAAAGGATTTCCAAGAGAACAAAAAGCAATTGTTAGTCAATTAGTAAAACAAGATAAACGTCTAATAAAGGAAGCAATGTGGCCCATTGAAGAAGCTGTTCACGATTTTGCCGTGGATATGCTTGAAGGTATGGAAAGCGCATATATCCTTGACAATAACAAAGAATTGAAAAGATTGCAACAAGAAGTAAAAACTGCTATAAGAGAAATCTCACAATACACTGGACCCGGCGAAGAGGATGTAAAAGATATTCTTCTAAAACAATTAGAAAAACTCAAGCACCACAGTAAAATCAATTCGACAGTCGAAGGTTTCGTATTTGAAGAAGATGGGGTACTTTATAAGTTTACCGGCAATTACGCACCAATGAATCAATTGTTGGGGCTGTTTAAATACGGTCGTGGCAAAGTTCCGCCAATCGCAAAAGGTAACAGGGGTGACGAAATGACAGAAAAGGTCGATCCCTTCGCACCATTAACTGCAATTGGCCGAGGAGGAGATGCAGTGTCCGGTCGTGGCAATAGGGACGATGAGGTGATTGAGATCGAAGATGATGAAGCGCCCATTAGAAGCGTTACAGGGCATGTGGTGGCTATCCCTGGCGGGTTTAAACCTCCGCACCAGGGTCACCTTAAGATGTTCCAGAATGCCTATAACGCCGCCGTACCGAAGCCTGACAAACTTGTTATATTCAGTGGCGAAGCTGCTCGCGGAGGTTTTACGTTAGAGCAGACCAAACAATTATTACCTATATATCTGGACAGTGTTGATATTAGTGTCCCGGTCGAAGTTGTGCCAGTCGGTAAATTACCAACAGGCAGATATTATAAAGACAACGCAGCTAACAGAAGAAAAAATAGGGTTGGACAAGAAATACTTACTGATAGTCCAATAGCTGCAATTTATGGCTATGCTATGGATCCTGAAAATATTGCCGATGGTTCAAAAATAAGTATTGCGCATAGCGAAGCTGACATGAAGCATGGTGATATTGCAGTAGCGATATCTAGAGATAGACCAGAGATCGTCGCCGCCCCTTTGATTTTGAAAGTCGAGCCAGATCTTAAAGCCGGCTTAGGTCAAAAAATTAGTGCAACAGATATGAGAGTTGCAATCAATGCCGACGATTACGATCGATTTGTAGATTTCGTGCCCGATTCCCTAGAACCTGATCAGATAAGATATATTTGGGAAACGATATTTGGAAAAGAAGCTCCGGATCCCGTTGAGTCCGAATCTGACATTTCCAGTATCATGTTCGAAATGGTTGAGAATGTATTGAATGAAGTGGAGAGCGAAAAGCAAAGACGATGGGCTTGTGCTCAAATGGGAGATAATTTTAAAGGCGATCGCAAATTGACCAAAAAGCAGGCGGAAGAGATGTGCAAGTCAGAAGTTGAAGAGTCCGCGGAACTTGATGAGATGTCATCAATGGGCGGGGGCGCTGTAGAAGGTGGAGGACCCTCTCGAAAGAAAAAGAAACCTAGTCTCATAAGAGAAGAAGATCCAACCGTTGACGAAGTATTGAACTATTTATTACAAGACCTTGGAGCTAAATAAATGAAAATTAATAGAATGGAATTGATTAACGAAATAAAAGAAGAGAAACTCCTGCGTGAAAACATTCGCAAGGTTATTAAAATTGTTCGCGATCGCAAGCGTATTAAATTACAAGAGCATCAACAAGGCGAACAATACATGCGCAAGATCATTCGACACTTGATTAAAGAGGCAGAAGTATCTGATGAGGATCCCGCTCCCGGATCAACGACTGGTAGGAATGCATTAGATCAACTTTTAAAGAAGATTATTCCTATACTAGAAGAAAATTATAAATTGTTAACAACTGATAAAATGCAAAGAGACTCTTTCCGAGCGCACATTGTCAATGCTATCAAAAACAGCCTGAAGCCACAACGACTTCCTGATCCCGGCACTGCTGGTCCGCAAGGTATAGAATCAATTGAAGAAGAAATCGATATTGACATCGAAAACGAAGGTGAGGATGATATGCCGCCTGAATTTATAGATATTGATCAAGATGGACAACCCGATGAAGAAGAGGAAGAGGAACTTAGCCCACAAGAAGAATTTGGTACAGGCTTAGAAGATCATGATATAACCGGTAGGAATTTTGCTTACGAGGCTTATAAGAAAGTAGAAAAGGTGATCCTCGATGCATATGATTTAGTTGCAGAATCTGGGAAGGATAGTAAAATATTTTATGATTATTTGTTAACAAATGTCAAATTATACTTTGATAGATTCGAGGACGATTTGGCGCGAACCGTCGCTGAACCCACCACCCCAGAATATGAACAGGCTAAGGAAGAAGTACCGGCAGTGGAAGAAATACCGGCTGGTGAAGAAGAACTTGCTTTATAGTATATTTAGTATATTTATAGTATAATATAATATATAATAATATTTAATATAATATATAATAAACATTATGAATTGGAAAAGTAAAAGAAAGCATTATGGTAGGAATGCAAATTATTCAATAGCTAAGAAGCTCAGAAAAGAAAACAAAACAACAATTGAATTTGAAATAATGTTAAACAATTTAAGCTTAGAGGAAGTTATAAGCTTGAAATTAGAATTGGCGTCAGATGTCGCTGGATCAAAACTATATGGATTTAAATTATGGCAATCACTGCCAGAAATTATCAAAGATGCAGTTTTGAAATACGCCATGAGTGCGACCAGAACCAAAGCAGAATCAATGAGGTTTTTAGGATTAAATGTGAGTATGTACAGGAAACTATTAAAAAAATATGAAATCGATAGCTATTTTGAAGAAAGTAGCTTGACAGACAACGCGTAACATGGTATATTAAACAATATGAAGGAACGAAACAATCTTGGGGCACTAAAAAACGGGGTTCATTGTCTCTAACGAATCCTCGCCAGCGCGTGGCAAATTATTAAAGGGAGGCTAGCATAGGTGGGGAGCTAAGAGAACCACCCCTCAAGATTTTAATTATGGAGTGAAAAGGATATGTAATGTGGAAAGTTTGGAAAGAAGATAACAATTACATTCAAGGCGAATTGCTTAGTAAACACTCGTCAGAATCTGCGGCTTTAAAAAAGGCCGCAAATGAGATAGAATTTAAACACACAGTGAAAGAAGAAGACACAAGCGAAACTGTCATTTGGTTAGAAGATGAAGACAAGATTCCAATTGGCATTATAACACACAAAAAGGGGACGAAAAGGATTCGACAGGGTAAGAAAAAGAAATAGTGCAAGTAGGTTAGATACGACCTTAACAGTTCAAAAACATAGTTGCAAATAACAACAATCACTTCGATTCTGTCCGCCTAGCGGCTTAATCGGGAGGCTGCTCAAAGCCTTCTATCCAATTTGAGCAAAAATAACAGATAAGTTATAAAAATCAAACTATTTATCGCAACAGGATGGTAAGCGATATCTCATCACCATCTATCTTTGTCAGTAGCTGATAGAAACTGACCAAGCTTGTAAATGACTACAATTGGACTTATCGTGGACGCGGGTTCAACTCCCGCCGTCTCCACCAT
>Ga0080013_1002777_pt1 | contig 19765 bp, 18 predicted proteins | sample ETNvirenome_6_85_FD_69236 | JGI IMG/M metagenome (GOLD analysis project Ga0080013, IMG submission 69236) | Marine viral communities from the Pacific Ocean - ETNP_6_85 (SPADES assembly) (version 2) | ecosystem: Environmental > Aquatic > Marine > Oceanic | place: Pacific Ocean | collected 2013-06-19 | reverse complement strand
TTATAGCTTAGATGCCAATACTACAGGAGATAACAACGTAGCAGTTGGTTACGGAGCTTTGTCTGCTAATACTGATGCAGATGACAATACTGCTGTCGGTAAAAGTGCTTTAGCAGCAAACACTACAGGAGGTTCAAACGTAGCAGTTGGTTCATATGCTTTAGATGCGAACACAACAGCAAGCAACAACACCGCAGTTGGTATAAATGCCTTAACCGCAAACACCACAGGTGATGCTCTTACTGCTATTGGCAAAGACTCAATAAAAACCAATACTACAGGAAGGTTTAATACTGCTTTAGGTTATGAATCTTTAGCCCTCAACACAACTGGTGGTTACAATACAGCTATTGGTAAAGCAGCTTTGTATGCTAACACCACCGCAGAGTACAACACAGCAGTTGGTTATCAAGCCTTAACTGCACAAACCACAGGAAATGCTAATGTAGCAGTAGGTGCTGCTGCTTTGTTAAACGCTACAACAGGTCTTGCTAATACTGCTGTAGGTTATTATTCAATGGCACAAGATAGTGCTGCTGTTACTGGCGATTATAATGCATGTTTTGGATATGCTGCTGGATATGCTATCACTACAGGTGGTAACAATATCTGTCTTGGAAAAAATTCAGGAAGGGCAACCAGTCCAGCCGGCGATATTAGTACAGGAAGTAATATTTTATGTTTAGGCGATGACAATATAAGTGCTTTTTATTGCGCAGACGACTCAATTGATACTTCTGATAGACGAGATAAAACAAATATAACTGATTTTAATGGCGGTTTAGACTGGATAAATAAAATGAATCCAGTTACTTACCAATGGGATAGAAGGTCTTGGTATGTTGATGAAGAAGCTACTGCTGAAGATATATTGGCAGTGAAACCTGATGGCTCTTTGGCAAAACCTAAAGTTTCAGTAGGGCTTATAGCACAAGATGTACTAGAAATAGAAAAAGAACACGGTTTTGGTAGTGATAATGATAATAGTCTTTTAGTTGATCTAACTGAAGATGAAACTAGATATGGTATTAAATATACAAATATAGTACCTATGTTAATCAACGCAGTCCAAGAACTTTCAGCAGAACTAAACGAACTAAAAGATAAAGTGGAGAATAAATAATGGCAAATACGATAGTACCTGCAGAGCTACTGCAATCTAGCGGTGGTAATATTAAAATCGGTAGTACTGCAGGAGACAGCGTAACTACTGGTACAGACAATGTAGTTATTGGAGATACAGCAGGTACAGCAGTTACTACTGGAGCTGATAATACCTTTGTAGGCGATAGTGCAGGTGCTGCAACGACTACGGCAGATAGCAACACCGCAGTTGGTGCTAATGCTTTAGCAGTAAACACAACAGGTACAGAAAATGTTGCAGTAGGCGCAGAAGCATTAGAAGCGAATACTACTGCTGGTTCAAACACAGCCATAGGTATGAAAGCTATGGAAGCAACTACTACAGGTGGAAACAATACAGCGGTGGGTATCTTTGCTATGGGCGTTAATACTACTGGACAGTTTAATACTGCGATAGGTGGAAATTCTTTAGATGCTAATACCACAGGAGATAGCAACACAGCACTTGGTAGATTGTCTTTATCAGCAAATACCACAGCAGATAATAATACAGCTATAGGTCAAGGTGCTTTAGAAGTAAACACAACAGGATATAATAATGTAGCAGTTGGAGTAAGTGCTTTAGGAGCAAACACCACTGCACATAGATTGACCGCAGTAGGATTTGAAGCTTTAAAAGCTTCTGCTGTATCAGGTAACTCTAATGCTTCTAACACAGCAGTAGGCTTTCATGCAGGTCTTACTACAACTACAGGATCAGCAAATACTTTTATAGGTTCGCAGAACGGAGATGCAAATACCACAGGAGATAACAACACAGCAGTTGGTTTAGGTGCTTTATCAACGAGTACCACAGCAGACGACAATACAGCAGTTGGGTATCTTGCTTTATTAGCAAGCACCACAGGAGCTAGCAACACCGCAGTTGGTGCTAATGCTGGATTAAATGTAACTACTGGTGGTAATAATATTCTTTTAGGAAAAGATGCAGGAGTAACAGGAAGTCCGGGCGGTAATATTACAACGGCAAGTAATGAAATTTGTTTAGGTGATGAAAATATTTCTGCTGCTAATGTCCAAGTAGCTTGGTCAGTAGCTTCTGATAAAAGAGATAAAACAGATGTAGCACCTATTAAAACAGGATTAGATTTTGTTAATAAATTAGAACCAGTTACTTATCGTTGGGATAAACGATCTAAATATGGTGATAAACATGCAAATGATTATGATTTAAACGCACAAACACCTGATGGAACACATAAAGAAGATTGGTTAGACGTTGGGTTTTTAGCACAAGATGTTGAAAAGTTAGAAGCTGAGTATGGTTATATTATGAAAGACAATACAAATCTTGCTACACATTTAAATGATGATGGTAAACAATATCATTTAAAATATACTAAATTTATACCAAGTTTAGTAAAAGCAATCCAAGAACTTTCAGCAGAACTCAACGAATTAAAAGATAGTAAATAATTAAAATTATATTGACAAAAATATCAGAGGAAGAAATGTTTATTGAAAGATTTAGGTCAGATAATAAAACATTAAAATTTACTGGTTACTATGCAGAGATGCCAAAAGAACTTATTAATAAACCAATAGGAACTAAAGTTTTTCCACAAGAATATGAAACTGGTGATCCAAAAAATAGACCTCTTGATAAAGTTGTACAAGGAAATAAACCAAACAATGTAGCGGGATATAGAATTGGATTAGCAACTTGGTATTGGGAAAACGGAAATATAAAACAAAAAACTATGCACAAAGATGGTATTCCTAACGGACTAAGCGAAAGTTTTTATGAAAATGGACAATTAAGAGAAAGAGGAACTCTTATTGAAAACGGAAGGCGTTCTAAAGATTGGAAAAAATTTAAAATAAACGAGGAAAAATAAAATGGCAGTAACAAAAAAAATGACGAAAGCTGTACCTTATGAAGATGCTAACAGCAAAGTAGCTAAATGGTCTTTAGAGATGACATACGAAAACAATAGTGAAGGTGATGCAACATACTACAAAACTGTATTTCATCACAATGTAGATCAAGCATATACTGATTTTGAAGGAGCATCTAAGACTAACTATACACTACAGGCTAAAGGAGCTTTTAGTTTAGCAGACCTTACAGCACTTTGTCCTGTTTCAAAATGGGATGCAGTCTTTGCTAGCCAAGTAGATTCAGTTATTACTAATCCTGTAGTACCGCCTACAGCCGATACATCTTTTTCAGTACCTAGTTAGTTGGTTACTCAAGTACACACCATGCCTAGTGTGTTTTTGCTAGAGCATGACATACCTGAAGATATGGTAACAAATCTTAACTTATACTTAGATGCTTATCTAAAAGAAAAAGGGCGTAAGTCACTAGCAAGCACACTTGTTGGACAGATACGACACGGACAACAATTACTAATGGACCATAACGATGAAAAGGTTAAGGAATATTCAGATATGCTTTGTGGTTTAGGAGCTGAATATATTAACCGCTTTTCTCAGGCTGTTGGTGCAACTTACAAGACTAACAAACAAGTACAAATGGATGAGCTTTGGTCAGTACACAGTTATGAAAGAGATTATAACCCAATACATAGTCACGGTACTAAAACACTAATGGGTATCTCTTGTACAACTTGGACAAAAGTACCACAGCAAATATTAGATCAACCTACTGCTGGAACATCTGAATATAACTTATACAACGCTAGTGGAGATTGTGACGGCTACTTAGCCTTTAACTATGGACAACAGCACGTTACAGACATAGAGATTTTAAAGCCTCCACAGAGCTTTGTAATACAACCTCAAGTAGGAAAGCTCTATATGTTCCCAAGTTGGTTACAACATATGGTCTATCCTTTTCAAGGTGAAGGTGAAAGAAGGACAGTTGCAGCTAATTTAAATTGTTGGAATGTACAGGCAGCGTAATATGGATTTAGAAATGTGGAATGTATTCATTACTTTGATAATGGCTCCGGTTATCTATAGTATTCGGCAGAACTTCGTAGAGCTTAAAAGGATTGATGTGTTGTTAAATAAAACTAGAGAAGAAGTAGCTAGAAGCTACGTTACTAAAGATGAAATGGAAAGTAATATGGATAGGCTTATTCGTATGCTTAATAAACTTGAGACAAAACTTGACAAGCTTTTTGAAGTTAAAACTAATTAGGAATTAATATGGCAAGGAAAAGACATAAGACTAAACGAGCTGATTATCGTAAAGGTGGTAGGGTTCGCTTTGATAGAGGTGGTGAGAATAGAGGCAAAGGAAAAAGGCGCGATAGAAGAGCAGTAAGACCACAAGCTATTCGTACTGATCCTGTTACTTTATCACAAGAGCCTAATCTAGGTAGTGGCAGAACTGACGGCCAAGAAGCTATGTTTCAAGAACAAAGTCAAGGGCCTCTTAGAGGACAAGGATCTTCGTATACTCCCGGAATTGCCTCAACAACGCCTAGTGTTGCTTCTAATACAGCTACTACAACAAAAGCGGTAGTGCCTCCGCCTCCACAGCCTCCTACAGATGTTATTGATAGAGATAAAACTAGACAAGCTACTCGAGAAGTTATTGCTTCTACTAAAATACCTGATCCTATTAAAACAGATCCTAATATTGTAGATGCAGAAACTAAAATTGCTCCCGGAACAAAAGCTGTAGCAGGACAAGCTGAGCCAGTAACTATAGATCAAGCTGTTACAGGTACTTCTATAGCAGCGCAACAACAAGCTCCTATAACTGCAGCTACTTATGGAGCTACAACAGTAGAAGAAGGGGCTGCAGCAGACGCAGCTACAGGAACTGTTGGAGATGACTCTTTAGCTGAAGCAGCCCAAGTTCAAGATACTCCTGAAATAGAAGGAGCAGATGTAGAGATTAAAGAAGGAGCTTTAACTGCAAGAGTAATAGGCACAGTAAGCCCTGAAGCAATGGCTACAGCAGCTCAAGCAGCAGGTACAACTTTATCAAGAGTCACAAGAGCTAAGAAACAACTCCGAAATTCAGGCATGTCTGAAGAAGCTATTACTGCTCTAGGTAATGATCCAGAAGCTCTTGAAGATAGTTTAATGGATTTAACAGAACAAGAACGCGGAGTTATAGGGGATCTTCCAGAAGAAGCTCTAGTTTCTAATCAGCTTGATAGTCTTTTAAAAGGAATGGAGAACGGGGAGATACCTACATGGGCTGGTCCTGCAGTTTCAGCAGTAGAACAGATGCTTGCAAGAAGAGGCTTATCAGCTTCTACTGTAGGCAGAGATAATTTATTTAATGCTATAATACAATCAGCAGTTCCTCTTGCTCAATCTAATGCTCAAGCTATACAAGCTAGTGTAACTCAGACTAGAGATATAGAAGCTAGAGAAGAGCTTGCTAACGCACAGATGAGGCAGCAAACAGCTTTGCAAAACGCAGATAATGTATTTAAAATGGATATGGCACAGTTTAGTGCAGATCAACAAACAGCTCTATCTAACAGTAAGTTTTTACAAACAGTAAGCTTAACTGAAGCCTCTAATGACCAGCAGGCGGCAGTACAGAACGCTCTTATTGCTACACAGGTTAATATACAGAACGCTACTTTATTACAACAAGCAAGGCTACAAAATGCAAAAACCTTCTTATCAATGGATATGGCTAATCTTCAAAACGAACAACAAGCTAAAGTTATAAATGCTCAATTACAGAACCAAGTTCTATTATCAGACCAAGCTGCACAAAATGCTGCTGCACAGTTTAATGCAACAAGTGAGAATCAGACTAATCGTATCATGGCGGAGCTTGCTCATCAGGTTGAACTAAGTAATGCAGATAGAGCAGACAGAATGACTATGACTAATAATACAGCTATAAATGCTAGAGCAGCTACACAGGCAGGCCTTGATGCAGATTTAGCTAAAACAAACGCAGCTCTTGCTACAGATATAAGTAAAGCAAATGCAGAATTAGAATATAGAAGAGATGCTTTTAATGCTACAAACTCTGCAGCTATTAAGGCTAGTAATGTTGCTTGGAGAAGAAAAGCAAATACTATAGATACAGCAGCTTCTAATACCATAGCTATGCAGAACGCTATGAACGCTTTTAATCTAGGAAGCTCAGAGTTAGCTTATTTATGGCAAGAAGCTAGAGATACTGCTTCTTTTGCATTTCAAGGCAGAGAAAGAGAAGAAGATAGAAAAAATACAATTAGAGCGCAAATTCTTGTTAATGATGCTAATGCAGCAATTAATTCTGCAAACAATCAAAGCAATAATAGACGTACATTTTTTGATAAATATTTAGATCAAGTTTGGAAATAAAGAGGAAAATATAATGGGATTTTTTAGTAAGATATTTAAAGGTATAAAGAAAGTTGTTAAAGGTATTGGCAAGGTAATAAAGAAAGTAGTTAAGAGTAAAGCTTTTAAAGTAGTAGCTGCAGTAGCGTTAGCAGTAGTAGCTCCTCAACTAATACCTACGATAATGAAAGGGATAAGTACGGCCGGAGCTTGGGCTGCTAATACTATAGCTACAGGTGCTTCGGCTGTCTGGTCAGGAGTACAAGCAGCAGGTTCAGCACTTATGTCAGGAGCAAAAGCAGTAGGATCATTTGGCAGTAAAGTTTTTTCAAGCGTTACAGAAACTATAAGTAACGGTGTAAACTTTATGAAAACTAAATTAAGCTTTGGAACTCCTTCTACTCTTACAGGATCAAGTGCAGCAGCAACAGAGGCAAATATTGCTAACTTTTTTGGCAGAGAAGCAGCGGGATCTACCGTAGCTAAAATGACATTAAAAGATCAAGCTTATAAAGCTTTTGGAACTGCAGCTGTAGATACAGTTTCTAAACTTGCTAAACCTATTACAGATATAGCTAAAGATCCTCTTCAAAAATTAGTTGTTGATCCTCTTACTGGAATGGCAAAACAAGCTATTACAGGAGGAGAACCAGAAGAAGATGCGTTAGATCGTTATAATGAACAACAAAGAAAACTTTCTTTATTAAGCCCAGCTGCTTCTACAAAAGGAGTAGGTGATTATGATTCTTCAGGAGGCTTTGCGCCTTTAATGAGTTTAGCAACCAATACACAATCTCCTTATATTTCTTATAATCAAGGGCAGCAACTATTCGGTATGCCAGAACCTATAGCAGGATAATTATAATGATAAACCCACAAACACAAGCTAGTTTTAAAGAGCTACAAAGGCTTTCAGAAGTAGAGCAGCCTATACCCGGACAGTCTTTAACAAATAATCCCGAGACTCCGTTACCTTTTGAACAACCTCCCGTACATGTCGAGCTGTCTCCGGCTATAGATGATATATTAGTAAGGTTATGCCAGCCTGAAATATTTCAAGGCATTGTAGGTGCATTAGCTGATGGGCTTCCTGTAGGAGAAATGGCAGAACAGATATTATTTGAAGGGTTTGTTCAAGGACAATATAATCCTGATTTAATGCTTTTGTTAGTAGAGCCTGTTATGTATATTTTAATATCTTTTGCAGATATGGTAGATATAGAGCCTCGTATTGACGATGAAGATGAAGATACTCCTGAAGAACAATTAAGTAATATTGAACAGGCTATGGAAAAAGCTAAAGAAAACTTTGTTCCTACACAAATTCCTAGTTCAATAAAAACTAAAGTAGAACAATTAACAGAAAACATAGATGTTAAATCTAAAAGTTTATTAAGTAAAGAGGAAAAATAATGGCATCATTTAAAGGTTTTGTAGACGGTATTGTAGGAGTAGCTTCAGAAGCAGGTTCGCATCTTTTAGATCCTTCGGGTAGAAAAAGAGGAACAGTAGCTTATGAAGAGTTAATGAACAGTATGCAGCCTGCTCTTGCTAAAGAAGTTTTAGATTATGAACGGAATACTCGTTTTTGGGTAGAACACGATGCTATGTTAAAAAGAACCAAAAGAAATTCTACTGATTGGAAAAAGGCTAAATTAGAAAACGAATTACTTATTCTTAAAGATTTTTATAAAGATACTGATTATACTTTTGATATAGCTGCAGAAAAAGCTAAACTTGAAAACAGTCCACAATGGCAATCTAGAATGGCGCAGTACGAAGATTTAATGAATAAAGGTAAACAGTATGAAATAAAAATAGAAGATTTAAAAACAGAAAAAGGAAGAGAGCTAAATAGAGCAAAACATATAGGGCCTATACAGGCTAGAATGGAAGCTTTAGCTAGAGAAATTTATAAAAATTATGGATTAAAAGGAGATGTTAAAGCTATACTTGGAAATATGGGTATAGGTAAAGGAGATCAAAGATCTTTAACAGAAGCACCTCTTGGTAATAGTAATTTTAATGTATTGCTTCCTGAAGCAGCAGACCCAATAGAACTAAAAAGACTTAATTCTATTGTAAAAGCTATAGAAGGAGAAGGTATAAATAATTTAGACCTAATAAATATGAGAGCTTTTCAAGAAGGCATTACTGTTGATCCTGCTTTAACATTAAGAGATCCTATAAATACTTCTAAATTACTTATAAATCAAAGAATGGAAACAGTTATTAATGGACAATTTAATGTTCAATCAGGCGCTAAAGATTCTTCTTTTAAACAACCTAAATCAGATTCAGAAAAAATAAATATAGAAGGAGAGTTACATAGTCCTGCTGAATTAGTATACGCTTTATATAATCAAAGTACTGCAGGTCTTTCTGGTGAACAAGGAGGAAATGCTTATGCAGATCTTAAATCAGACTATCAACAGATAGCAGCATTAATAGTTAATGTAGGTACTAGCGAAGATTACAAAATTAATATTGTAGACAATTATACTAAAATATCTATGACTGCTTTTGATATATTAAAAGATAGAATAACACAAAATAAAATAGATTCTATAGATCCTTTAGATTATGTTAGAGGTTCTAATAGACTTATGTATACTCCTTTAGATAATAATGAAAAATTAAATCTTATTGCTATGATGCCTAAAATTTTAGAAAGTTTAGGAGGAAATAAAGCTACAATAGCTGCAGCAGTTCCTGAATTAAAAAAAGCTATGAAGCAAAGTTTAGAAGTAACTAATTTAAGAATTGTTCAGGATACTGTAAAAGCTATTAACGAAGGATCTCGTTTTACAAGTCAATCAGATGCTATAGATATGATAAATTATATAAATAATCCTGAAAGTGAGTTCACTGAACTGACTGAATCAGAAAGAGAATATTTATCAGAAGAAGTAACTAATAAATTTAAAAGTGAAAGAGATCCTTTTTTTGTTCCTACAAAAGAATTAGGTTCTGATTTCTATTCAAAAAAATTACAAGAAGATATAGACTCTGGAGAGTTTAATAATATTACACAAGAAGTAGGGCTAATACCAGAAGAAGAAGGAGATACTTTACTTGAAGGATTTTTAAAAAAAGATTTTTCTGAGGTTCCTAATTTTAGTATGAAAAACCCTAAACATAAAGCCGCTTTTAATGCAGGAGAAATTGTTTTTGTACTTCCTTCTTTAATAGGCAATGATATATTAACAGCTAATCAATATTTAGATGCTTCAGAAGACGTAAAAAAAGCAGGTAAATTTTTAAAACGAAAAGCTAAATCTTTGTTATCTAAAGCAGGAGATGTATTTGAAAATGTAAGAGATCCTTATATGATAATGGAAGACACATCATTAGAATTTAAAAAAGAAGATAAAATAGAAAATACAATAGATATAATTGATAAACTTAAAGATGAGTTAAGATACTTAGAGGGTGATAGAAAAAATAAAGGAAAACCTGTTTTAAAAGCGTATAAGCTTAAAGGTGAAGATTATTATACTATTGGCTTTGGACACTATGGTCCTGACGTAACAGAAGATATGGAGATTACTGTAGAAAAAGCTGAAGAATTATTAGAAGAAGATATTCTTGAACGTATTCCTCAAATACAAGCAGATTTTAAAGACTTTGAAAAGTTTAAAAACTATCTTAAAATCCCTATGTTTATTGAATATTATAGAGGTTCTTTAACAGCTTCGGGTAGTCCTGAAACAACTAGGCTTATAAACGAAGGAAAATATGAAGAAGCTGCTATTGAATTTTTAGATAATGAGGAATATATAAATGCTGAAAAACTAAATAGAAGGGGTATTAGAAAAAGGATGCAGGCAGTAGTACGAGCTTTAAAGTATTATTCTCTGAATAACTAATGGCTAGTCCTCTTCAACTTGAAACTCCTGAAGAAAAAAGATTTAGGATCAACCAAGAAAAACTTCAAAAACAAATGGGAAATATAGGCTTTGAGTCTATAGAGTCTCCTACGCCTGTAGAAACTATAGAGCCTCCTGAACAAACTATATCTCCTTTACAGTCTTTTAAAAACTTTGCAAAAACTATTCCTTCTTACGAACAAGATACTTCTGCTCCTGTTTCTATAGATGTTCCAAAAATAGATACAGCTTTTACTTTTGAAGATTTACAAAATAAAGCAAGACAGGCTTCTGTAAAAGATAGAGAAATACAACAACACGATTATTCTAAGTCTTATTCTGTTACTGATCTAGAGCTAGGAAGAGGGCCTAGAAACGAAGAAGGAGAATCTTTTATTGAAGTATCAGAAAGATATTTGTCTTCAATAGGGGAAACTGAAGATATTTTTGAAACTATGCGAGATAGTGATTGGTCTGTAGGAGATGCTATAGCTTTAGGTATTAAGTCTAAAAACTGGACATATCAACAGAAAAAAGATTATGCTTTTTTAAAACCTGTATGGAACGAAGCAGAACTAAATAATTGGGGGCAAATATTAGAAGCAACTAAAGATATAGGCATAGATATAATTCTTGATCCGATGAATTTATTTTTTGCATATCTTACTGTACAAACAGGAGGTGCGGCCGCTCTTGCTTTATCAGGAGCTTCTAAAATAGCCACTACTCAAGCTGTTAAGCAAGGATTAAAGAAAGCTGCCAATAACGGTACTTTTAGAGCTGTAAGTATAGGCTTGACAGAAGGTGCTTATGATGCCGGTATGATTAATGTAGGAAATCAATTAACAGAAGTAAATACAGGGCTTAGAAAAGAAATAGACACTAAAGAACTTGGTTTATCCACAGCAATGGGAGCAACTTTCGGATCAGTATTAGCGCCTGCTGCATATAAAACTACAAATTATTTATTAAGAAGAAAAACACAAAAAGTATTAGATGATCTTAAAATAGAAGCAGATAAAGGCCCTTTAACTGAAGAAAAATTTAATGAGTATAATAAAACATTACAGTTTTTTGATGCTATTACATCTAATACTTTCGGTAAACCTACAACAGAATTTATAGAAACTTCTAAAAAAAGTACAGGAATAAAACAATTTTTATTAGGTTTAAATCCTAAAGCTATGCAACGTATTTCTAGTGCAAGATCAGAAAAAGTAGATGCTCCTCTTAGGTCTACTTCTGAAGCAGGAGATTTAGGATATTCTACAGATCAAGAAAGAATAAGCGGTTTATATACAACTTTTATAGATGAAGTTTTAGATCCTCAAATATTTGGAAGAGTTAGAGATAAAGGAAACGGCTGGTGGAATTTAGGTACTGCTTTAGATACTAATGATAATTTATCTTTAGCATACTTATTAACTAAAGGAGATCTTTTAGATGATTATATTAAAGTTATTCCTAAAGATCCTAATAAACCTTTTGTTAATTTAGAAGTTAAAACAAAAATAAAAAACGTAGTACCTGATTCTAGAATAACAGATCTTCAAGAAAAATATGATTTAGAGTTTAATGAAGAATTATTTGAAGCTGCAGCTAAAATAAGATATTTCTTTAAACAAATAGAAGTAGACGCTAAAAATATTTATGCAGTACAGCCTGATGGTTCATTTAGATTAACTGCGTTATTAGATGAAGAACAATCTATACCTAATTATTTTCATCGTATATTAGATTATGATGCTATTACAGCAACTCCAGAGTCTTTAAAGATCTTTAGAGATATGTTAGTACGGTCAGGACACGCAGATCCTATTAATGCTCCTAAAACTAAAGATGTTCCTTTAGTATCTGAAACTCCTAAAATGACAGGAACAGGAGGAGTAGAAAGAGATATTCCTGATATTAGAAATGCCCCTAGAAGAAAAGCTTATATTGAAGATAATACAATAGATAAAGAATACTTTAAAGATTTAGAGTCTCCTTTTTATGAAGGAGAAACTATACTACAAAGATATGATACTTTTGAAGATTTAGCTATACATAGAATTGAAACAATAGCTAAAGAAAATAATACAAAAATAAATATTCCTTTGACAGGAAGAACTTTAGATCAACAAAAGTATATTGATAATTTTGCTAAAGAATTAAAAGCCGATGCCTTATTAAAAAAACTAGATAACGATCAATATTTTACAACAACACATCAAACAGCTTCTGGTGGTAGAACTGAATTTCTTAATAACCGAGTATGGTATATGTTAGATGATGAAGAACTTATCTCCAACGGCTTTGTTAATACTAATATGCTTCCTTTATTAAAAGATTACGCCTATAAGATGGGGCAGAAAATAACTGAAACTAAATATTTTGGTTTTGGTAATAATTTTAAAGATAGGTGGATTCCTGTTATTACTACTGAATTAAAAAAGAACAGTAATTTTGATAAAAAACAAATTACCCAAATAACAGACAGATTAATAAAAATAAAAGAGCTGGCTGTAGGCTCTCCTAATAGTCATTTAAAACTTCCTACAAGAGCTACTAGCGGACTAGATATTCTTAGAACTTCACAAGTATTAGCACATCTTCCTTTTGCTACAGTTTCAAGTATTACAGAACCTTTTATTGCTTTAGGTAAATCTGATTTACTTTCTGATACTCCTAGTTTTATTAAAGAATATGGTAAAGCAGGAATACTACAGCTTAGAAAAAACTTTGGAGCAAACGGAAGACTATGGGATCAAATACGATTAACATCGGGCAAAAAAGTTTATGGCTTTAAAGATCTTACAGATGAAGATTTCTTAGATGTAAAAAGATGGGGCGTTGCTGTAGAACAAAGTATGATGGCTAGAGTAGAAGGTATGTTTGCAGAAAATATACAGAATCAATCGGCTAGAAATTTAAACAATATGTTTTTTAATATTACTTTATTACAACCGTGGACACAGGCTGTACAAATGGGTTCGTTTAATTTTGCTAAAGCAAGAAGTATTAGAATAACTAGAGAACTAACAGAAGGTAAAACTCAATTCGGAAAAAAACTATCTAAAAATGAAATAAAAAGAAGAAGAGAACAATTACATGAAATTGGAATAGACTATCAAGATTCTATAAATACTTATAGAGACTCTCTGGTTAACGGTGAATTTGATTTAAAAACTTTTCAAGATCAGCCTTTCTATGATACTCAATTAGCTCCGGGTGCACAGCAGTTTGCAAAGGAAGTTATTTTAAATCCGTCTGCTTCTAATATGAATAAACCTCTTTGGTTTAGTAATCCTTTTGCACAAGTAGCTGTACAGTTTGCGGGTTATCCTACAGCGTTTAATAATACTGTACTTAAAGGATTTGCTAGAGATCTATATCGTTATCCTGTACAAAGTGCGCCTGCTATTATAGCAGCAACTACAATGATGATAGGCGTTGCTCATTTAGGCAATACTATAAGAAGCCGAGGTGAAAATTTAAAGAATGACGATCAAACTTTATTACTGGACGCGATTGAAAGACCGGGATTAATGGGAGGCGCTTCTCATATATATAGATACCATAGAGGTACAAAATTTAATCAAGGTTTTGTAGGCGGAATTACTAAAGCTTTTGGTGGTCCTTTCTTATCAGACTATGCAGACTCTATACAATATAGCTCCACGCCTTATGATTTGGCTGTGCAAAATATGCCTTTTTATGGAGCGTTGTCTCCTGAAGCAAGAAGAGAACTTCGTAAATGGGCTAAAGTAAAATATCATCAACATTGGGAAGATCCTAAACAAAATATACGATCTATAAAAAGAAAGGGAGGAGTAGTAGAAGATGTATTAAATGTTACTACAGAGCCTGATGAACTTAAAATGCGAGGACTTCCTTATAGTTATAGCGAGTTAGCGGGCCATTTATTCCAAGACGAGGAAGAACGCGGAGCTTTTGCTGAAGGCGGCAATGTTTCTACTAAAGAAATAGACGATACTTATAATTATCTTACTAGAGATGAAGATGAATATAATGTACTTATAGATAAAAATCCTATAAGAACTTATACAGAAGAAGAACTTCCTGATTTAGCTATAAAAGAAACATACTACACAGGCTTTAAAGGCAATACAGTTTCTGATAGATTAAATAGCGTAAGACAATCTACTACTATAGGTCTTCCTGTAACTACAGATAAAGCTAAAGCCAGAGGTGTAGTACGCGCAGCAGGTAAAATTAAATTTAATAATGTATTAAAGCTTGATATAGGCACGGCTGCTCCTGATGCAGTACAAGCAGAGATTAATAATAACATGGATAGTATTATTAAGATTGATGATAAAGTATTAGGCAAAGAAATTATCAAAGCTACTAATGATAACTTAGCCCTTAGAGATGCTGTTCTTAATAAAGATCCTGATAGAACTCCTGAAAAAGAAGCTGTCATTGCTAAGAATAAAAGTTTCTTAGTAAGACATCAGTTACTTAAACTAGGCTACGATGCTTTAGAGACTAACGCGGGCTATACGCTCCTTAGAGAAAACCAATTCTTAACTACAGATATTATGGAAAGAGGTTTTAAAGGGGGAGGATTAGCTTCTACATTAAACAGAAGACAACAGTACAAGGAAGGCGGAGAATCTTATGGTGATGTAATTGCTGAAGACTATAAAGAAGAACTGCAAGGTTTGAAAGATATGCTTACAGATCCTGTAGGTATGATTGATAGTATTAGTCAATTAGGTTTAGGAGCAATAGCATTAGCTATTCCTGATAAATATCAAGAACAAAAATTAGAGCAATATGAAGACCTTGCTAAAGGAGTAGGGCAATCTTTAGTTACAAATTTTGGAACATTAGAAAAAGCTAAACAAACTATTATAGATAATCCTGTAGGCACAGCAGCAACTGTATCAGGTTTATTGTTTGGTGGAGGATATGGTCTTAAAAAAATAGCAGATGCTGCTAAAGCCTCTAAAGCTTCTCAAACAGGTTCTAAAATAATTAAAGCCTCTGATATAGTTGATCCCATTATTGGTCCTATATTAGGTGCAGGTAAACTTATAAGCAGAAGAGATTTTGGTAAAGGAGCAGGAGGAGCAGCTCTTGCTTCAGCTATTCCTGCTTCTAAAGTATTTGATGAAGTTGGTAAAGCTAAAACAGTTAAAAAACTTACAGGTATAAGCAAGTTTAGAAATCTTTTTGATAATGTGTCACCTTATCTGACAGGAACTAAAAAAAGAGGAGACATAGAAGATAGTTATATTTCATCTGCAGATTATGAAGTAGCAGACCACGACTATAGAATTTTTTTAAAGGACTATCCTACTATAGGCAATGCGTCTGCTGCACGCGCAAGAACGCAGCTGAGAAAACTAGACAAGGGTACTATATCTAAATCACCGATGATAAAGCGAGAACAAAGGCGGTTTATACATGACAAACATGGTTTGGCACGAACAGACTTTTCAGTAATAGAGTTGAAACGTACGGATAAAATATTACATCAGCAATTCGAGAATGTAGATGCTTCCGAAATAAATAAAAGACAACAAGGTATTAATGGAGTACAAGCTATATCCAGACAGCTAGACAACGCGCCTGATAAAAAAGTTTTAGAACAATTTCACAAAGGTCATAGAAACGAAGATCTTATAATATCAGAAAGACTAATAACTGGAACTGTCGAAGGTGTGCCTGTTTACAGATATGAAATAAGAAATCCAGAAGCAACCCACTTTTTTGACGAACTTTACATACCTAATAAAGAAGGACTAAATAAAATAGCTAAAGAAAAAAAGACTATCACTAAAAGAGATATACTAACAGGACTACGAGATAAGAATAACAAAGGTGGTCTTGCTTCTGCGTTAAATAGAAGACAACAGTACAATCAAGGGGGAGAGCCTCTTACATTTAATCAACAATATCATTTAGAAACAATAAAACAAAAAAGAGCTATGAGAAATTCTGAAGGACAAACAGTAACTGTTAGAGCAGAAGGGTTTGAAAGAGATGGCATAGTTTATAATTTACCTACTTATGATAGGCGTGGTGGAATAATAGCCAATCCTTTAGAATTTTTTAAAGAAGATATTAAATCAGGTAGAATACAAGGATACGCAGCAGATAAAGAAACGTATTCTCAGGATAAGAATAATATGCACTTACATCCTGCAAATATAGCAGCCAATAAAGAACATAAGATGATGGAAAAAGAAGTTCCTGAAGAAGTAATAATGTATGAAGAAAAATAATGACTAGCGATATGTTTTCAAATGATATACTTATAATGTATCTTGAAGAAGATTTAGACAGGGGGTATCGCATTGATTGTAAGATGCGAACTAAACAAAACTTAGCTTGGTTAAAGCGAGATGAGTTTAGAAAGGTCTATGAAGAACTATTAGAAGCTCATTTAAAAGGTATGCCAGAGCTACCTTTAGAATTAGCGATGGCTTCTGTAGATCAAATACTAGAAGGTAATATAAGATTTAATCCCGATGAACTAAATAGAGGCAAATAGAATGAAATTTGGAATGATAAAAAACTTAATAGGCGCGGTAGCCCCTACAATAGGTACAGCTTTAGGTGGCCCGATGGGAACAATGGCAGCCAATATGGTAGCCGATGCTCTTGGTTGCGATCCAGAGCCTAAGAAGATAGAAAAAGCAGTACAAGCTGCAACACCAGAGCAATTAGCAGAGCTTAAAAAGATTGACTCAGACTTTGAAGTTAAGATGAAGGAACTAGATGTAGATCTTTATGCTCTTGAAACAAAAGATATACAAGATGCGCGAGGAAAGTTCTCTAAAGATTGGACAGCGCGTATTATAGGTGTAACAGTAGTTGGAGGGTTTATGGGATATATCTTTCTAGTTACTCTAATGCCTCCAGAAGCGAACAGTGAAGCATTGATCAACTTAGTTCTGGGCTACCTTGGCGGTCTTGCAAGTGCTATTATATCTTTTTACTTTGGTGCAAGCAATACTAAAGATAAAGAATAGCATGGTTATTAAAACAACTTTATATAGAGCTTTAAAACTTAAATACGAAGCACAAGAAGCAGAAGCTAGAGCTAATCTTGAAGTATACTTTAATAATAGTGCAGGCGTTGGTGAACATCCAGATATTATAGAGGCTATGGACCAGCAAGTAGATAAACTTGCACAGGCCCAAGATAAACTTGAAGCATTAGAAAAAGAGTTTGGATAATATAGATGGAAGGTATAGCAGTATTAATAGGTGAGCTGGGGCTTCCTGTAGCAGGCGGTCTTATAATGGCTTACTTTATCTTTCTAGTAATGAAACAACTAATGGATGGTCTTGTAGGAGAAATACAAACCGTTCAATCAATATCTAAGATGCTTATAACAAGAGCATCAACTATGAATAACGATATGATACGTATAGATACAAGCGTAAGCAGCGCATTAAATCTATCACCGGACTTAGAAAGAATAGCTAGAGCAGAAAACTTTGTAGAGGATGGGAAGATTGATGCTAGGAGAGACTAATGGATGGGCCAGTAGGAGATGTAGAAGCAGCAGTAGACGGCTTGTTTGGGTTAATATACTTATACCCTTCTGATTATTTTATTGTATTTGGTTCTCTTAGTTTGTTTGCAATATACGGCTTATCAATCTATGCAGGAATAAAGTATATACAAAAGAAGTTTAAGTAATGGATATAGTACAGGTAGTATCAGACTTTGGTTTTCCTGTAGTTATGGTTATTGGGCTAGGATATTTTGTTTATTTTGTATGGCAAACAATAACTAATAAGATTGATCCGGCTGTACAGGAGATGAAAGTAACTATCATTAGACTAACAGATCAATTACGTTTATTAGATCAAGATATGATTAGGTTACAGCAGAAGGTAAATACTGTACTTGAATTAAAAGAAGAGAACAGGTTGGTAGAGAATAATGGCACTAAAAGAAAAGATTAAAGTTTTATTGTTGGGTTTATTACCTACGTTATTGCTTGTTTGTTTTTCTTTATTAAAAGCTGATGAGATACTATATAGTTTTAAAAGCCCTAGTTTCTCTGGAGTAAATAGTTCTAGTCATTATCTCACTATAGAGAACCAAGAAGCTACAAGAAGACAAGCGCTTAAAGAGGAAATAGAATCTTATAAAGACGAGCTGGCAAGAGAAAAAGATAATACAACACTTGCTAGGTTTATAAGAAATTTAGAGAGCCGTATATACGCGCAACTAAGTAGACAAATGGTTGAGCAGTTGTTTGGGGAAACGCCGCAGAAAGAAGGTAAATTAACATTAGAGGGTAATACGATTGAATATGTTGTGGAAGAAGAAACGATTACACTTACTATTACAGATGAAACAGGGAGTACGACTAGCATTACTGTTCCTCTTGGTAGTTTTACTTTCTAGTTGTGCCTCTAGAAACGTACTAGAAGGCAGCGGTATACCTAATATTATTATAAAAAGTTCTTCTATACTTTCATTACAATCAGAAGAGCTTAAAAGCATAGCCCCATCGAAACGAAAACCAGTAGTAGCTATCTATCCAAATAGCTTTAAAGATCAAACAGGACAACGAAAGAGCAACGGACAGTTTGCGTTGTTCTCTACTGCTATTACACAAGCACCTGAAGCTTTTCTTATCAGGGCTTTGAAGCATGCAGCAAACGGGAAGTTCTTTAAAGTAGCAGAACGAGTAGGGCTTGATAGCTTAACAAAAGAAAGACAACTCATTCGCAGCACAAGAGAGACGTTTGAAGAAGATAGCGCAGTTAAGCCTCTTTTACTGGCAGGTTTATTGATACAAGGTGGCGTATTAAGTTATGATACTAATATAAAATCAGGTGGCGTAGGAGCAAGATACTTAGGAATAGGAAGCTCCAAAGAATATAGAGAAGATTTAATTACTATCTCATTAAGATTAGTTTCTGTATCAACAGGAGAAGTATTAATAGAAGTATTAATATCGAAGACGATTACTTCAGCAGGTCTTTCACAAGACATCTTTAGATTTGTATCTGATGGTACAAAACTTATTGAAGTAGAAGGAGGAAGAGCAGAGAACGAAAGCACATCTATAGCTCTTCAAGAAGCAGTAGAAGCAGGCGTATTAGAAATTATTAATATAGGAATTACTAGGGGGTATTGGGAATATGAAGAAATTAATTAGTTTATTGTTGCTTATATCGTGTAGCGTTATAGCTGACGATAACGAGATCTTTGTGGAACAGGTAGGTGCGACAGCTAATATAGATTTAGAGCAGCTTGGATCAGGAAATATAATTGGCGGGTTAAGTGCAGTAGCAGGCAGTATGACAGGGCTAGACTTAGACGGAACATCTATGACTTTAGATATTAATCAGATAGGAAACAGTAACAAGTTTCTAGGAGATATGTATGCTGATAGCTACACAGGGTTCTTTAACTTTGACGGTGATAGCAATACGTTTACATCTAAGATGGACCCGAACAATACGTTTGGTGCAGATAACTCTAATGTTAATGTTAATGTAACAGGCAGTACAAATACGTTTACGTTAGATCTAGCAACAGCAGCATTGTCAAG
>Ga0080013_1002776_pt1 | contig 19778 bp, 23 predicted proteins | sample ETNvirenome_6_85_FD_69236 | JGI IMG/M metagenome (GOLD analysis project Ga0080013, IMG submission 69236) | Marine viral communities from the Pacific Ocean - ETNP_6_85 (SPADES assembly) (version 2) | ecosystem: Environmental > Aquatic > Marine > Oceanic | place: Pacific Ocean | collected 2013-06-19 | reverse complement strand
TGCCCCACTAATTCGTACATCCTCTGCTTGTCCACCTTCACCATGATCCGTATGAGGCCCATTTGGACCAGTTGAACTTACTTCCTGGTTATGCTTGGAGCAGCGGAAAGCACTGGACAATTTTAAGGGCCGGTTCATCTCCACCCTAATGCGTTCCAGGGATTCCATAAATGCTGGTTGCATAGTAGCAACTTTACAACATCTGCATGCCAATTCGTTATCAGAAAAATGATCTGTTGCCATAATAGTTCCTACTATTAAAATTGTTGAATCCTTAATAAATTTTCGCCTAGAAATCCACATCGGATCACTCAGCGCGAGAACCAAATAATGGCAACCAAAAGTGCCACGATTATTAAGACTAAAGCAGCAGCTTTAAAATCCAAACTACGCTTTTTTCTCCAGGGACTTCTTCAGCAAAGCCACCAATTTATCATCAACCTCTGAATCCGTTTTCTTGGCTAGTGATTCTAATAATAAGATAATTACCTTTTCAATAACTCCAGAATTACCTAAAAATGAAAGTGCCATAGATTTTACGACTCCAGCAATTATAAACGGCATTTTATTCTCCTTTTCCTGTACTGTTCATGCAGTTTTCTTAATCGATCAAGATGATCCTTCTGTTCTTTTGCCATTGCTACTCCTTTGCCATCAGTGTTTCCAGATGATTCCTGTTTTGATCTACCTGGAATTTAATGAGCTTAACATCACCTGACAAATCAGACACAGTAATTAATAACCATGTGATAGCTCCAATTAAAATGCCTCCTACAGATAATATAAGTGAATTAGTATTCATTGGTTATTAAATCTATCCCGCGGATCTCTCCTACCTACGTTAATCCTTAAATCAGTGAGAGTTGATTCTACATTCCTCATTTGACTTTCAAAGTTTTCCTCTGCCATATGTAGGTGCTCTATATGAAGTTTATTATCCCTGGCTAGTTTCTCTACATCCATAACAGTAGCAAAGAGCCACCCTACAATTCCCATTAGTCCAGCAACAACAAGAGGAGTAAATGTTTTTACAAGCGTATGCTCCGCCATATTTTGCATGGCGTTATTACCATTCCTATTAGCCATCTTATTTACCTTTTATTATCTTTGTCTAAATCGGATGTTTTAAAAAAGTAGCTCAAACTGGAATTAAGACCACCCACAAATGCCCCAATCAAAATATTAACTAAGTCCCTGCTGGCTTGAGGTATTTCTGCAAAGAATAAAAGGGCAACCAAGCATACAAAAGTAATTGATTGAGCAACACTAATAATGAACCTGGCCCAAAAATGCAGTAATTTTCTGTTCTCCAGGGGGGTTCCGCCACCACCAAATAATGATCTTGAGTGGTCATGGTCATCGACTTCCATCTTTACAATTCTTGCGCACTAGAATGCGTTGTCCCAAGTTCAGGGAATTGGATATTCATACCTTTTTCACCCTGCTGCTGCTTCCTGGCTTCAGCGTATGCACCTTGAGTGTTCTGGATAAATTCTGAACTAAACATCCTGTCTGTTGCAGTACCCAGGAAACGGCCCAGGCTTTGCCGTTGTGCCAGGTCAAGTTTTAGTGGCAAGCCTTGTTCTGTTAGCCCTTCCAGCACTGCTTCCATTTGCGCCTGGTGCAACCTCGGAAATATCGTTTTTATTGCTTCAACGTGTTCAGGCATCAGCTGCCCGCCTGCCACATATTGCAGCACTTTATTTGGGCTGTCCAGAACGTCCACATAGCGCATGAACTTCAGAATCTGATTCATTGCTGGCACTTGCTCATTATTGAACAACAGCTGCGATCCTGAGTTGTTTTCAGGCATCTTTTCACTAAGGAACCCAACAATGTTTGCCATAGTTTGCGCAAGTTCCTGGTTAATAGTTTGATCCCCCTGAACGTCAGGCAACATTTCATTCAGACGCACATATAATGTTTGCGGATTCGTCTTTAGCAGCTCAACATCTTTCTTTATTTTATTAAATCTTTTGACTGTCTTTTTATCATTATCTGGAAACGGATTTGCTATTTTTACTGTTGTTGCAGATCCCCCCCTAACCAGTAGGTCCACAAACTTATGAATTGCTGCCTGGGAAACATTTGCACTGTTCAGCATCTCGCCATAGTCCGTGATCCGGTTCATGGTCCTGGCAAGAATCAGATCACCAGATTCTCTTGCATATTTTCTTAAAAGTGCAGTACCTGCAAATGTAGCTGCACCTAATGCCCCACCTGTTAGTACACTGTCAGTTGTTGCTGCTATACCTCCACCTAATCCTGCACCAGTTATCCAGGAAGTAAGCGGAAACCTGGCGTTTGAAATTTCTCTACCTCTTGCTACCCTGGCCCAATACTGGATTGTGTTTAATGCACCATAAATTTCTTTTGCTTCCAGAAATTCTGCATAAGTTGATGGTGGTAATAATGTGTCATCTACCTGGCTTAATCTTCCACCTAATGCTTCCAGAAATTCCTCATTTTCTCTTTTAAGGATTCCAGCAATCTCACGCATAAAAAGTTTGCTTGCTTCTGGCGTGTTTGGATCTTGATATGCTCTGAATCCCCACTCAGATTTAATTTCTTCTGCCTGTGTAAAAGTTGCTGTTTTTTTACCTCCAGTTTTTTCCAGGGCAAATCTTCTAAAATCTTCAATTTCCCTTTCTACGTTCCTAATTGCCCTTTTGTATTCTGGTTTTGTGGATGATCCAATTCTTTGTCTTAATGGAACAAGGATTTGTTCTTCAAGCCTTGCAACCATTTTGTCAACATTAAACTGCAGATCATCTACTGACTGACCGGATCTTTTTATTGCTCCTTCTACGGTTTCCTTTAGTTTCCCAAGTTTATTGCCCCAGGTATGCAACAAACTGCCTTCTTCATATTTTTTGCCAATTTCCTTTATCAGTTCTTCTGGATCATCCAGGTTCTGCATTATGCGTTGCCCTGTTTTTGGATTTTTTGCATCCAGTTTGGACATGATCCTGCCTAATTCTTCCAGCCTGTCCATGTGTGCATAATCTTTTCCTGCAACATCTTTAATCTGTTTTTGCTTTGGATCTAAAACTTTAAGATATGCTTTATCCCGCATTTTCTTAAAATATCCACCTGCGCCACTTAATGCACCTCCAATTGCACTGATAACTCCACCTGCTACTGCACCAAAACCTGCCCCCGCATAGATATGATCTGCAAAAGTTGGATAGTTCTCTGGATCATCTAATAAGAAACTGGAAGTGCCATACATCGAACCTACAGCTGCACCTTCGGCTGCACCCCCTACTGCTCCGCGGATCACCCTGGAATTTAATACTGAACCAACTCGCTTTGCTTTATCTGCTGCCTGGGTTGCTTTAACACTAGACTTAAATATTGCAGTTGCAGCATTCCTTGCACCTTTAGCAGCAAGTCCTGTCAGTCCTCCTGGAGTAACCAGGGAAGCAATCTCACCGGTTGCAGTCCAACCAGGTTGCATTTGCCTGCGCAGCTGCAGCTCACGTTTAGGTCCAAACGCATCAGACACACCAAAAGTAGCACCACGCAACAATCCATAACCTGCAGACTGTAGTGGCGTTTCTTCAATTTCCTTTTTTAGTAATTCATCTTTGACAACATTAGCAGGCGCATAGAAATATCCTGCAGCAATTGCTGCTTTTGCATTCTCAGGTGGCACGCTATATAATTCACCTGCGTCATCCGTCAAGTGAATATCTGGTCCTTTAATGAATGAGTAATTGCCGGTTTGAATCAGCTCATCTACTCTTTCATCTGCAACCAGGACACCTGCACCTAATCTGTTATCGTAGAGTTTTGCCATTAGTTCTTCCGGACCTTTTTACCACCAAATTTTTCAATATTTTCCTGGCTTGCTAAAATAGGTGCTGTTACACTTTGCACGCCTCGCACTTTTGCAGAAGTTTTAAGACCTCTTATCATTGCTTCTTTTAATGAAGCAGATTTAACTTTATATTTTGAAAATTTATCAATTAGGCTTGAAGTGGGTAATATCCCTCTTATAAGTGCTTGCTCGTACTGAGTATAGTTTGCGCCCATACCCTCAAGTCTTTTAAATGTCAGTTCTAACCTGTCAGTAATATAATCAATTCTCTGTGAAACTTTGCCTCCAGCCCATGCAGGTAAATACTTTTCAGGTGAAGAATATAATTCATCTAATTCAGCTATATATTCTAATGCCTTTGAAGTCATTTCTTGATCTTCAGTTAATTTTTCTGCAGTTTTTGTGTCTCTTGCAATGTAGCCTGGAATAATAACTGTATTACCATCCGCATCTGTTGTGCTAAAGGAATTGACATACTTCTTTTTATTTTCTTTATTTAATGAGTTCCTAAGACTAGCATCTGAAATTATAAAGTCTTTAATCATGCCTGCCATCACCAGTTCATAGCTTTGCTTGTTTTCAGCAATTTTCTGTAACAGCTGTTTATCTAAATTCTCAATAGTTGCTTTTGCTTCAGCTTTTGACAGTTTAAATGTTTCTGCCTGCATTAACTGGCTTGTGCGGTTTTGTGCCATTTGCAGCAACTCACCCCTGCGCATAATCAAGTCCATACGTTGATTCTCCAGGGATTTTGTGCGTACTTCTTTTGACTTCAAAAATGCCTGTGCATCTCTGTCAATTGCATCATTCATAATTTTAAGTGCAAAGTTTGGCGTGCCGGTCATTGCTGAACCGTATGCCCCCATAGCTGCACCTAATACTGCCAGGAATTTGTTCCATCCTTCAAAAGTGGGTTTCTGTTTCTCTTCTGCAATATCACTAATTTTAGTATTGTAGGCATCAATTTTCTTATTGATATTTTCTGCTATATCTTCATAGAAATTTTCACTGTCAGGCTTAATTTCAAGTTTGTCAATTTCATCTATAACATCCTTAAAAACCGATTTTGAATCTTCTGACAGGGATGTTTCAACTACTTGCCTTTTTTGCTTATGATTGACCAATATTGTCTCTTCAATGTCACCTGGTTCTTCAATTACTTTTTCAGTAACTGGTTCACCATCAATACTGGCTTCAGCAACAGGTTTTGCTTCAAAATCTAATTCACTTATAGTTTCAGTATCTGTTGATGTTCCCTCATCACTGCTTGGCAGTTCAGTTTGTAGTTGTTGCTTTCTTATATCTTCAGTTGCTGCATTTGGTAAAATAGGGGCACTACCAGCAGCTGCGTCAACAGCTGTAGTTGTTTCACCTTTAATTGTTAGATCCCCAATATCAATACCCTCAGTGGCAGCTTCAGGTTTAGCACTTATATCTGTATCTACTTGTAGTGGAGCAGGTTTTGTGTAGCGAATTTCCTGCCCTGGTTGAATTACATTTACATCTGTAATGCCGTTATATTCAGCAAGTTTTTGAAGTGGCACACCTGCTTCCTGGGCAATTGCAAATAGGGTGTCACCAGGTTTGACCACTATAACTTCTTCCTGGGGTGCGTCTGGTGCAGCTTCCACTGGTGGTTCATCAAACAGTGCTGCTGTTAGCGCGTCTTCGTTGTTATCCATTAGTGCCATTTTAACCTTCCTCCAAATGTCTTAATCTGTCGTGAATGTTTGCCTGGCTTGCCAGGATCGCTGCTAGTCCGTGACCATAATCCACCATCTTTCCGCGTGGTGTGTCCTTCACAAAACTGGCTCCCATAGGTGTTTTTTCTAAGTCCTGCGCCATAACACCTACAAACATTCCGGTTTCATCTGCAGCTGCTGGATCTTTGTATTCGTATTTGTATGAATTAAGTGCATCCAGGAATGACTCAACTTCACCTGCGCCTGGTGATATGTTTGTTTTTGCGCGTATGTCTGAACCAACACTGGCATAACCCGCAATTACAGTTCCTATTGCAGTAATAATTGCTGCCTGTTTAGCTGTATCACCTTGTGCGTTTCTCCACTGTTTAGTCATTTCGGCAACTTTAATTTGTGTTGCTGAATCCAGCTCTGCCAGGTCACGCTGCAGATCAAATCCCATCATGGTCAAATCTGCTTTCATTGTTTCTGTATCAATCTGTGCTTCCAGACCATGCAGTGCTTGTTCTCCTTTATATGCAGCCATTGCAACAGCATCATCCATACTGCGCTGCGTAACTGCTAATTTTGCATCCACGGTGGCAATTGTGAGGTTCTTCTGCAGGTTAGCAAGATTTGTTGCCAGGTCCGTTTTATTTTGCTCAATTGCCAGAGTTTTTGCTTTTTCCAGATTCGCAAGTTTGGTGTTTGTGTCCAGGGATGCTTGTGTAATTACTTTCTGCAAGGATGTTTGCTGGTTGGCAAGTTTTCCAGCAAGGGCCAGATCACCATTTTTAAATGCAGCCTGCTTATCCTTCTCCATGTTGGCAAGTTTGGTATTGAGCTTCATGGTGTCTTTGCCTTTATACAATTCCACTAGCTGTTGCTCTGCCTGGAGTGATTCTTTACTGCGCAAATCTGCTGCTTCACCAATTGCAAATTGCGTTTGATCTGCCCATATATTTTTCAGCTGCCGAATCTTCGCAGGATCTGCGTCACCTCCAGAAGTTGCACCAAGCATCATCCGCAAGTTCTGCTCTGAACTTCTCATTAACTGGCGTTCTGCAGGTGAATCTGCAGTGCCATTTACCCTGGCTAGAAGTAGTTCTTCTGCATCGTCAATTCCGCCTGTAAAGATTACGTCTAAATCAGCATCAGTCACTGACTTAATTGCTTCAACTTCAGTTGGTGTAACGTCATCGACTTCGCCAACGGTTGTCATGGTTGCATCATCAACAGTGCCTAAATCAACATCTTCTGCATCATCCACGGTTGCAGTTTCAATTGCAGTACGTTCAAAATCTGCAACCTCTTCTGGAGTCAGTGTAAATGCTTCTCCGCGCTGGAACTTTTTGCGTGCATTTTCGTACATATCACGCATAGTTGCTTCAGATAAGTTTGCAGGCATTGCAGCACCAACAGACGCTGCAAATTCCTCATACGTTGCATTTTCGTCAATATCTGCACCAGAAAAATAGTTGTTCATGGTTTCCACCATCTTAGGAACCTGGGCAGACGCATCTTCCTGGGATTTGGTGAGTGCAGTATTATAAGCAGTTTCCATCTGCTCTGGTGTTAAACCTTCATAAGCAGGATCATCTTTGTGCCTCGCAGTCCACCTTTCATAAGTTGAATCAGTTGTGAGTGTTTGCCCTTCGATACCTGCCATTGCAGCTTTAATCGCTTCATTTGACGCATCTGCTTCGGCCTGGGTGTTAAACTCCGTTCCATTCATGTCTTTGTATTTTGGTGGTGGTGGTGGTGGTGCTGCTGTTCCACCACTTCCTCCAGTGCTTCCCCCTTGACTAACGTGTGCGTTCCAATCACCAGACCTGCCTGCTGCAGTGTTTCTGGCTTGAATAATATGTGGCCTGGTTTCAAATTGTCCTTGATCTGGTCTATAATCTTTTCTGCCCCCTGGTCCTGTTCCACCTTCTCCAGGTGGTCCCCAATCTTCGTTGTTTTTTGTCTGTGACTGATAAAATGCTTCTCTCCGGTCATTTGATAACCCTGCTAATCCACTTGAAGAACTACCTGAAGAACTACCTGAAGAACTACTTGAACCACTTGAACTACTTGAACTACTTGAAGAACCACCTGAAGAATCATTACCAAAACTTGTATCGTAATCCCCATCATCAGAAAACATACCCTCCTGGAAACTCCTTACAGGACCACCACCAGGTCCAAGTCCCTGTGTTCCAGGCAGCGGAGTTCCAGACCCTCCGTAACTTTTCATCAACTCTGCTTCATCCTGGTTAATAGTTGCCAGACCTTCTCCATCGGGTATCTGCTGCAAGAGCATTGCAAGTTTTCTCAGCTCTTCTTCTGATAGTTCTGGAGTTCCACCCATTCCCCCCATTTGTTGTGGTTGCATTGCTTGGTTCATCATGTTAGTTTTTGTGCTGGTAGTTTCATTGTATTACCCCTCACGCCAACTTCTAGCATGAGACTTGAAATTGAGTAGGCTTGTCCTGGATCGGAATCTTCAGTATCAGTAATACGGAACCTGACACTCTGGCATTTTTGCTTTTTCATGTGCGCACGAAATTGGTAAACTCCATCATTTACTCCAGAGTCAGTTCCTAAAAAACCCTCCTCACCGTATGGAAAGTCATCACCAAACTCATTCATACCAAGATCAGTAACATAATCAAACCTGTGAATTTCATTGTAGTAATCCTGGTAATCAAATGCACACTCAAGTTTCAGGGTGTGGGTACTTTTGAAGTCTCCCAAAACAAATGTTCGTCTGATTCTCTGGAATCCTTGTATGCCATTTGTTTTAACCCACGCAGTTGTCATGCTCATGTTTACAGGATCATTGTCATCCTTATATGAAGTGGCAGATTGTTCAAATATGCGCCCATCGGTGCGTAAATATACATAATTTCCATTGCTGTTCCAGATCGTTGCTCCATTGCCCTGGTGATTTGTCCAGGTACTCCATTTCCCATAGAAATAATCATATACCAGGCATCTGCCATCACTGGTGAGGTAGCGGATCTGGTTTTCATTGCGGATAAGTTCTGCACTGGTAATTGTGAGTCCATTATATGCCTCAACATCTGCACCAATATAAGTAGTCTGCAGGGACCGGTCTAACAGATATATGCCCTTATTAGATTGGAACATTAAACCAAGTGGCATTAAAACAAGTGAGTTAGTATTGCTGCACCCCACATCACCTGTTACAACCTGGGGTGGACTGAAATCATTTTGCGCACCAGAAGAAGTGGGACCGTTGCCGGTGATATAAAATATCTGGTTAGGTTCAAATATAATCAGTTTTTGGTCAAATTCTGCCAGTGCAGTAACCCTTCTTGCTTTGTTCAAAACAATACTGAAAACATCTGAAAAATCAACTGGACCAAGTTGTGTTCTTTTCTTTGAATAGATTAGTTTTTTGGGATTCTCAGACGATACACAAACCAACCTGTTTTTGTAAGTTGCTAATACCAGGGAAGCTGGTGGTGGTATGTTTTCAATTTGTCCACCATTAGTATAAAGTGATTCCTTTGCAACCAAATTTGCATCACTGATTGCACCAGCATCTGCAAATGAAATTGAATCAGCTGCTGTATTATTTATAACCTTGCCAATCTTAAAAAGTAGCCTGCCAGTTGTGACAGTCCTGTAAACCTCACAGACCACATTTGTTTTCTGAGTCAGGCGCAGGGATGGTATTGTGAGTGTTACCGTTGAAGATCCACCAGTGGTTGTTGCACTAACTGCCACACTTGGTGCGCTTCGATGGTCCTGCCCCTTTGCATCAGTCCAGATCCAGATTACCTGGAATAGATATGTACCTGCTGCCAGAGATCCAGAGGAATTATTTACCGCTGCAGAAACATTTTCTGGATATAAGTGGTAATTCAGCTCCACAATTTCCTGGGAATCATACATTGAAACAAATCCACCTCCAATGTGCAGATTTCCTCCCAATTCTGCTGCTTCAAATCTTTCAACTGAAGAGAAATCCAGCGTAATATTTGAAACACCAGTGAGAGAATATAAGTCATTATTTTTGCTGATTAACTTTGTTCTGACTAACCCACCAAATTGATAAATACCAGTGGCACTTGGAGTGACTGAAGAAAGAAATGTTTTAGTTGGAAGTGCGCCAGCTGTTCCAGGTAGTATCTTGGCACTTAAAAGACCGTCTGTATCGCATAGAAAATATGTTGGTTGTAAATTTGAATCATGGACACATACAAAATAATTTTTGGAATCATACTCCCAAATTTTTGATACAAGACCAACGCTGCGCTTTATGATTGCAGATGATCCCATAGAATCATCAGTAATGTTATAAAGTGCGCCTTTTACCTGGTGGTCATAAGTATTTGTGGCATTTAATGTATAAATAATTTGCAGATCTCCCGCCTGGGTAACTATCATGCTGCACCCATCAATTTTGGTTCCAGTTCCTTCAACCGTGTGCGTTGCTTCCACCTCCAAAGTTGATTTTAGGCGTTTTATTTTTAAACCTGCTGATGCAGTAGTGGAAGCATAACCAACATATATGCGATTTTCTTCTGTAGGTGCAGAGTTTATTTGATCTCCACAAATTGCAATTGTGTCTGTTGCAATGGTTGATAATATTGTTGCTATTCCAGGGTAGCCACTACCTGGAGTTCCCACCACGCCATCAATGGTGATGAAACCCACATCAATTCTTGTTGAACCTGACTGATTGTAACAAAAAATAGCATTCCCTACAGTTGCATGATCTGAATAGACTTGAATATCATAAACTGGATTTGAGGCATTAACTAATGATGAAATTGTGTTTGTAGTTAAAAAAGCAACCGGATTGTTAGTGTCCAATCGGACACATTTCATAACATACGGAGATGCTGATGTATCCAAATAAACCAATGTTGGAGTTGGACCTAATGCAACGCACCTGGGATTTATTGCAGTTGCATCAATGAGGGTGGCAGCCTGGAATATTGCGCCAGTAACAGAATCTCTTACAGAGGCATAAATTCCTTCTAATGCGCCTGCAACAGTATATTGCTCCCAGGCAAATAACTGCAGACCGGATGCAATACAGGAATCCTGGTTTTTTGCTTCAGAAGTATTCCGAATTACATCATCACTGTCAATTTTGACACTCTGGAATCCTCCTTTGTCGGTCCACCTGGAAACTGAGGAAGAATAACTGTAGAGTTTGGAGCTGGAAAATTCCAACAGCTCATCCTGGAATGAAGTTAGTCCATCACCAGAAGAAAGCAGGCTTGTTGTACCGGAAATATTTTGGGAAAGTGCAGAGTACCCCAGGCGTTTTGAAACCTGGGAACCAACAGTGTATCTGCCGTTCTGCAAATCAGTTAATTTAGGCGTGAGTTTTGGATCATTTTTAGTGTCCAACCCATCAATTATACTAACCGGAACCAGTGTTTTTTGTAGTGGCATTTTTATCTTTCATGTCAATTAAACATTGTCTGTAGCCAATTAGTCTTTGCTGCCGTGTCGCTAATTCATTTATGTTTGTTAATATTGATTCCAGTTCCTGGTCTGCTTTCTGGATCTGCTCATCCAGGGATTCTTTCTTCATATCAATTCTGTAGCATTAATAATTCCTCGTTTGCCTTTACCATCTCATTCCGAAATGATTCTATGGCAGATCCTGCCTGTCTGGTTTGTTGACTTCCTTCAATTAATAACATCGGCAACCATGTTACAGCACAATTCCACTCATTAACTTCTTGTCCTGTATTTGGATTCCTACCCATTATCTGAATGTAGAACTTACATTTGTGTTCCTTACATTTCTTTTGTATTAACGGACAATAATCACTCATTATCTGCTTCTATTAGTGCTGCTCTTTCTACTACTCTTTTTGCTTCTGCTGCTTCTTCTTCTTCCTTAATTTCTGAAATTCTTGCAGTCCGTCTTTCAATTAAAGTAGGCAATGAAATTCCTAATGCAGATTCTATTTGTGATTTTGATGAAACAACTAAATTTGGTTTTATATTACCTGTATATTCAATTTCACCATTTGTTCCATCCCATTGAAGTGCATGAAAATCGTCTGGCAATCCAGACATATCACATCCTTCAATTGATTCTCCATTTTTATAAATTGCTGAATCGTCTTTTATTACTGTATATCCTGAAGCCAAATTTAATCCTTTGTTGCAATTATTACATCAATGAATGAAACATTAAGATCAATGCTTCCATGACCATGACTACCACCACCTCCAGTTGAACCTGATGCAATACCTGCTTGGGAACCTGCAGCCCAATCAGAACCACCATCTGTCCTGCTGGTCATGGCAATTTTTACATAAGTATGAGTATGTGCTGGCAATTCTGCAGTAGATACTGTATGAGATGCAATAGTCTGTGAAGCAAATGCAGTCTCAAAAGCAACTGAGCCACCTGTTCCAACAGTACCAGTAGTTAATCTAAGGGCAGTATCATTGCCAGAACCAGTGATTTTAGTCCATCCAGTAGGTGCGGATGTTTGTCTGAAAGTCATCTTTGTACCAGATTCAACACCACCAGCTGGCGCAGTATATCTTGAACTTGGAATCACATCACCATATAAAGTTCCACTCATATATATCAATCCTTTGTTGCTATAATTACATCAACGTATAAAACATCTAGGTCAATACTACCATGACCATGAGAACCATCACCTCCAGTTGATTCTGTAGCCTGAGTGGATACTGCTGAACACCACGGAGATCCAACAGTGTCGTTGCTCTCTTCTTCAACATAAGTATATGTGTGAGTATGTGCCGGCATTTCTGCAATAGATAATTGGTGAGTTGGAATAGTCTGTGAAGCAAATGCAGTCTCAAATGCAACACTTCCACCTGTTCCAATAGTTCCAGTAGTTACTCTAAGTGCAGTATCATTATTTGATGATGTATCTTTAGTCCACCCAGTAGGAGCAGCAGTCTGGCTAAAAACCATTACTGTTCCACTTTCAACACCACCAGCTGACGGAGTTAATCTGGAACTTGCAATCATATCACCATGTATAGCCCCACTCATAATTTAATCCTTTGTAGCTCTAATTACATCAATGTATGAAACATCTAGGTTAATGCTACCATGTCCGTGAGAACCATCACCTCCGGTTGATCCTGTAGGTTGGTCAGATACACTTCCTGCCCATGCTGAGGATGCAGATGTTGTGGGTGCATACGCTTCAACATGAGTATATGTGTGAGTATGTGCTGGCATTTCTGCAATACTTAATTGGTGAGTTGGTACAGTCTGTGAGGCAAAAGCGGTTTCAAATGCAACTGAACCTCCTGTCCCTGCTGTTCCAGTAGTTACTCTGAGTGCAGAATCATTTCCAGAACCAGTAATCTTAGTCCATCCAGTAGGTGCTGCAGTCTGGTTGAAAATCATTACTGTTCCACTTTCAACACCACCAGCTGAAGGAGTTAATCTGGAACTTGTGAGTAAATCACCATATATAACCCCACTCATAATTTAATCCTTCTCAATTAAGTCCAATCCTGGTCTATATAACTAATGACAATATCTATGTCACAAGTCCCGCCTGCTTTGAAATTAAGTTCATCTGTTCCGGTCAATACCAGACGGTCATTAAATATAAAGGTTGTGTCTGCAGCCAATGCTGTTGCCAGGGAAATAATTTCATAATCAGTTCCCCCTGCACTTGGATCTAGGAAAAGACCAAAAGTTTCTGCTGCGCCTGCTGTTTCAGTTATTACAATTGACAGAACAGTATAAATGTGATTTGCTACACCATCTATAATTTTTGTATCTGTTGTATCTGTAACAGTGAAGGTTCCACGTTTCAAAACTTCTGTGCCAGAACCACTTGGAATTGCCATTTTTCTACCTCCTAAAAACTAAATATTAATGAAGAATGAAAACTGGTCTGAACACAGTTTCCTTTGGAATAAACTTTTTTTGCAGTTGATGTTTTAACATCACTGCTGCACTCAATGCCACCTGTACCATTGCAGGCAATGGTAATGTTACTATTTATTTCATCTGGAATTATAATTGACCCTGAATCTACGGTATAACCTCTAACTTTTGTCTGGCTCATTATTAATATCCATGAATTAAACTTGCAACCAGGTTAGTCTGTGCAAAATTTCCTTTTGAATAAACCTTTTTTGTAGTTGAAGTTTTAACATCACTGCTGCACTCAATATCACCAGTTCCATTACAGGCAAGTGTGATGTCACCATTTGCAGCATCAGTGATTGTAATGGTTCCAGAATTGGTTCCACTGTTTGTGCTTAAAATTAAATCGTATGCACCATTTGAAGTTACTTTTCCAGTTGCACCGGCATTTCCAACCATGACAAATCCGGTCCCATTTGGTTTCAGTGCAATGTTGTTGTTGGAGTTACTGGTAGCAATATTTATTGCACCAGCATAATTGGTTGCAGTTGTCAGTAAAGTCCCTGTCTCCGCTGGAACAGTAATAGTTCCGCTGCTGCCTGAAGCTGATGCACTGCACACCATTGTAATGTAGTCAGTATCTGCAACATTATCATTTGTGTAAGTGAAAAGGAGTAGATCGGCATGAGCCATTTTCCCATAGTCTGAATTACCTGAATCGGTAAAGAAGTTAAATGTTTTGCTGCCATCCGTATAAGATACACCCGCATCCGTTGAAGTCATGCCCGTTATGCTCCCTGCTCCAGCATTTACTGCACCTCCAGTTGTTACCTGGACTGCAGTTCCAGATCCATTTCTCCAGTATAAATTCCCGCTTGCCTGGTACATTGAATAGCTTGTTGTGGCTGCAGTTACTGTACTGTCAAAAATAACATTCTTTAATTCTGATGCACTGTTTTGATTAAATTCCAGGTCCGCATTAATATTGACTGCAGCTGGTGTAATTCTTATACCTTTGTTCGTTGAATGATCGTGGTCATCAACTGCATCAATGGTAGTGTTTAAATTGGTGGCCCACGTTGGAGATGTAGTGGTTCCAACTGCTGGTTTTGCGATTGCTGTTATGTTTGTTCCTGCTGTTGCCATAGTATTTTTTTAGAAAAAGAATAAATCTACGGTTACTGTCCCGCCTGCTTGCAAGATAATAGTTGCTTCAGGAAAGTCATTTGTGGTTGCACTTTCATAAATTACCTGGGCTGCATCCTGCTTTAAAACTATCCATCCCTCTGGTTTTTGCTCCAGCCCATGATCTACAATTGTGTCTGCAGTTGTAATATCAACATCCTGAACACGGTTGCCAGAAGCAAAAGGCAGCTGAAAAAGTGGAGCAAGTGCAGTTGAAATGTAACCCTGTACCTGGTCAGTTGCTTCATTTCCTGTTGACAGCTGAGTAAATGTAATACCACTCATGCTGTTGCTGTGTTATAGAGTGAATTATAATTACTTACGTCAACAACAGTTGTTGGTTCTCCCAGGTCACGCATTTCTGAGACTGCAATAATTCTTTCCTGCACCTGCTGCTTAATCGCAAATAATGCAGATACATCTGCTTCCTCTTTTATGAGTGCCGATATTGCAGCTGCCACAATTAAATATTCATCCCATCCACTGTAGAAATCGTACCTGGATTCAATATTTCCAAATACAGTTGGATCTGCAAGACCGGATGAATCCAGATCTGTATTAACAGTGGCAGCAGCCACTGCCGTAACTGTTTGTGTTACGTTATAATCATCTGCCAGGAAATCCACTCCATCCAGTAAATCACCTACCTGGAAGGAATTTGTGCCAATGGTCCACTGGGTTGTAGATCCACGCCCAATTGCAGTTGTTGTGTATTCAAGAAATTTCCTGGGTGAAGCAATATAGTAAACTGTTACAGTGTCACTTCCACTAGGTTTAGGATTGAAAACAATTGAATTTGATTGAATGTGATAACGCATATCGGATGCTACAGAATATAGCCCGCCAATATTGCGCTCACTGAAATTGTATCTACGGAGTGGAACCTTTGCACCACCGGTGTTCAGGTCCACCCCTCGACTTTTGTAGAAATCTGTAGGAAGATCATAAGTTGAAGTTCCGCTTGTCAAGGAAATTGTACCGGATTTGAGGAAATAATCTTCACTGTTTGCGCTCGTTACTATGAGATCATACAGCTCTGCGTACCCTCTGTTAATCATCCTGCGCCACTCATCATCTGTGATGAATTGGCTATTTTCCATGTCAGCACGTTGCTGCGCTAAAAGACGCAGCTCACTCAAACTTACAATGTCTGCCATTACTCTACCTTCAATAGCTATTGTATATTCCGTGAATCGCATCCAGGACAGCTTCGCTGTCTCCACCTTTTACTGCAGAGATTAGTTCTTCTGCCATTTCATGCTGTTCATCGGAGTATTCTTCCATTTCGTCTTCTTCTTCGTATTCATCATCATCAAAATCCATGTCATCGTGGGGTTCAGAGTGTCTTTTGCCCTTCTTCCCCAGGATAATCATGGCTGTGTCTTTCCCTACACTCATATATCCCCCTTATTTAGTGAGACTTGAGTTACGTAGAAATAAACAGAAATGAATACGGTTGTTTGCGTTAGAAGCAATATCTGCTGCAGATGCAGTTGTAATCACGTTAATGATTACAGTTTTTGCACTTGCAACATCAATTGCACCAAATTGAACCTTACTGTCAGCAGCTGCATTCAAGGCCAATGAACATTGACCACTCAGCAGCGCAGGGTATTTATCTGTCAGGGTAACTGTAAAACTTCCAGTTCCCCCCCTTGCTACAGTCCAGCCTGTGCCAGTATTACTGTCATTATCGACTGCACTACTGCCATTAGGTAAAAATGATCCGCAAACAATTTTAACGTAAGGATTTAAAGCCTGTACGTCAAAAAAGATTTTATCTGCCATATTGTCCCCTTTCGTTTATGGTAAGGTTACAACGCAGTTTTTGCCAGGAGCAGTACACGCCAGCTGAGAATACGAGTGAACACGCACCTCAATGCCATCATCTGCAGACTGCCTCAGAACACGGTTTCCGTCAAGCTCTGTGAGCTGTACGCAAGATCCGATACTCATAAGCGAAAAAGTGTCCAGCTGAAGCATATATGCCGTGGAACCAGGACAATCTTTGTCTGGAACAATCTTTACAACACCGTGAGGTGCGTAAAACTCCAGAGAACGATAACCGGAAACGGAATCAGATGCTTTAACATCTCTCTGTACCTGGGCGTTCATGGCTTTTTCAATGCTGACAAAATCAGCAAATGAACAGAACATATAGTCTGGTTTCCCACCTTCGCGAGCTGCTAATGCTGCTCCCTCGATGAGTGCTTCCAGAATAGTTCCGCTAGAACCATCATACCGTTGACCAGATAACCTGGTTATGTCAGCAGTACGGTCCTGACCAAAAAATGCAGTTGATCCAGGTGCAGTTGCTGGCAACCAACCCGCAAGGCCAGTTAATGCACCATCATAATCACCACTTTGGTAAATATAATCATTCTGCGCGACTGAGGACCAACCACTCAAATTAGCGGACATAGTAATTTGGTTGCTGCTCGCGCCACGATTTACCCCATCAACAGTTAATGTGCCAGACCTAACAGATCCACCAGATTTGGTTCCTGAAACTTGCAGAACCATTCCAACTTCAAAGTTGAGACTGTCCATGTCTGTTACCAGGTCAAGTGACGTAGTTGAAAAACTAGAGTTATTCACCACTCCAATTGCACCAGAACCGTCACGGTAAAGGTTTCTTGAAATTGAATCTCCTACTGAGCGCATCACACCGTCAATTTCGGTGGTCATTGCGTTTAGGAAACTATACCTATCACCTTCTGAAGCAGCTACAGCTTCACCACTAATTGTGGCAACTCCGTAATTTGCTTTTCGGGTTAATAGAAATTCGCCTATCTTACTTGCGCTTGCTGCACTTTGTGCTGTTGCAAACGTAGCAGACCGGCCTTGAGGTCTTGTGTAATACACTGGAATAGGCGCATTTACACCACGAAACTTTTCGTCCTTTGGGACAAGTTCCATGAACGGATGCGAGTCATAGACTAATTTCTCGACTTCAGCACCCCTGTAATATTGTTTTAATGCGTTATCCCAGGCAGTCAGCGTAGTTGCTGTTGCCATTTGGATTCTCCATATAAATTAAATTTGGCATCACAGGTTGCTACCGTATGTGGCAAGTGCAGCTTCAAGACGTTCCCTTCGCGATTTGGGCGTGCCTTTATCTGCGGGCTGCGATGCAGTGACTTTGTTTCTAAGAGTTTTTCTTGTAGTCCGTGGAGAATCCGAAGGTTTTTCCGGTGGGTCAGCTTCGGGCTGGAACAGTTTTTTCATCTTGCTGCTTTTAGCAAGACTCTGAGCCTGTTGCTCGTAAAAGGTTTCTACTTCCAGGAGTATTTCTTCATCCTGCTTTATAGTGCCAGTTTCATTGGCAACTATCTTCTGCATTTCTAAAATTGTCGGCCAGGCGTTATCCCAATTATCTTTAACTAATTCAAAACGCTCGTCCGCTTCAACCTTAGTTTTTATTCTTTGGACATAATTGTCAACCTGTTTTTGCCTTTCCATAGTTTCCAGCTTTGCCAACCGTCCTTCAACCTCTGGAGTAAGTGCAGCTGGTTCTGCTTTTGGTTGCTGCAGTTTTCCATCCTGGAGTACCTGGTTAGTGGCACTTTCGTAATTCCACCCAATGCCATCCAAAGCACCTAAATAATCACCTTTGTCTGCTCTCTCTTTTGCCTGGCGCAAAGGTTCCAGTTCTGCTTTTAGCTTGTTGAGTTCCTGCTTTTCACGCTGAACTTCTCTTTCTTTTTTTGCAACCTTAGAAAAGGCTTTGCTTACCTTGGGTGTTTCAGGTTCAGGTTCAGGTTCTGCAGCTGCTTCAGGTTCAGGTTCTGCAGCTGTTTCAGGTTCTGCAGCTGTTTCAGGTTCTGCTTCTACATCTTCAGTTTCCAGTGGACCTATCTTTTCATCCATCCACTCATTTATCTGTGCCTGGTCAATCTCAGAGAGTGTTTCTGTTTCTACTACTTCTGCTACTTCTGCTACTTCTGCTACTTCTGGTGTTTTTGGTGTTTCCGTGTGTTCAACTTCCATGTCCGTTTTAGTTTAGGGTTATATTGGCAATTGCGGTGGTGTCTCCGGTGGCACGCCCATATTTGGTATTTCTGGCATTTCTGGCATAGTTACATCAGCTGGTGGTCCTGGTGGTGGCATACCTGGCATTGCAGGTGCTTCAGCTCCAGGTGCTTCACCTTCTGGTGCAGCTGATTGCGTCAGTGCATCGCATTCCTCAATAAACTGGATCATCATGTTGATTTTATCCAGGTCCAGCTCATCCTGCTGTGCTTCCAGGTACGCAATTGTCATGCGTTCCTTCGCAAATGCGAGATCCATTACAGGTTCCGGTGCATGATAAACTCCGTTATCAATTATTTCCTGTATGCGCCACTCTACATCACGTTCCAGAACATCATACAAACTGGTAACACTCTCCAAATCTGGAAAGTCTAAGAGCCTCACAATATGCTCACGCTGATTAATAATTCCATTCTGGATGAGTTCTGTAACTGCCTGGAGTCTTCCTGCAGGAGTGCTTGGCAAAAGTGATACAGGGTATGCCTGGAGTATGTAATCTTCCTGCGCAAGTTCGATGTCTTTAAAGTCTGTAGTCTCTAATGCGTGGCCTTTGATCCCGCGTACAGGGAAACTCCCAGACTCCTTGACTATTTCCCTTGCCAGATCAAAGAACCACGCAGCAGCGTCCATAAAACTTTTCTCAAAACGCTGCCCCACTGAAATAAATCTTTCAGTTTCAATATCGTGATATGTCCTCAGAGCTGCGCCAGATTCCAGACCTGCTGGCTTTTTGCCAGTTGCACTCAGTTCCGAAACACCTGCAATCTCATAGGCTTTTTGGTAAAGCCTTTCCATGTGTGAATAAACTTCAGGATGCATTGCAGTAGGCGTATAGCTCTGAGGTGGCTGCCCTACATAATTTACGATTGTGCCTGGTACGTTCCTCAAACGTGACTCTACAACTCTTGAACCATGTTGCACAAACAACCAGGGTACACTGAGCAGGTGCATACTCTGCTGAATCCTGAGTGCCAGTTTGTTAATTTCCAGTTGGATATTCTTCAGTTGTTCTGCCAGGGATATACCTGCAAATCCTACGCACGCATCACCCCATTTACAAAATACAAATGGATAGCTGGTGTATGTATACTGCTCATCTTCCAAGATCACAGTGTCCATGTGTATAACGTGCCTGCCATCATCTGCTCCATTCATACTTGGCAAGTGCCAGGATTCCACGCATTCCACCATTTCTGCTTCA
>Ga0080013_1002774_pt1 | contig 19786 bp, 22 predicted proteins | sample ETNvirenome_6_85_FD_69236 | JGI IMG/M metagenome (GOLD analysis project Ga0080013, IMG submission 69236) | Marine viral communities from the Pacific Ocean - ETNP_6_85 (SPADES assembly) (version 2) | ecosystem: Environmental > Aquatic > Marine > Oceanic | place: Pacific Ocean | collected 2013-06-19 | reverse complement strand
TGGCCAAACATTTGTTGTCTCATTTGTGCTAACATAGCAGCTCGATTTAAATCAGATTGAGTTTGATATTCAGATCGCATAACCCCTTCACGACCCCCACCTAAATTTCCTGTCTTCGCTGCCATTTCTCCAACACCTAAAATTCCTTGAGCGGATTGCTTGTCAAAGTCAGCCATGGTTGCATCAATAATATCCTGTTGGTAAGGAGACATAAATTGTTGATAAGCACTCGGTCCTGAATAACCTGCGGCTGCCGTATCATAGGCTCCTGCTTGAGTAATGTAAGGTTGGTAGGCCCCAATACCTCCGGGTACTCGACCATAAGCAGTTTGTTGATATTGATCTTGTGGTGCAACCGTCGGTGCAAACTTCGACGTGTCCATTTCTGGAGCCGTGACTTGCCCTAAACGTTTTGCATAATCCTTTGTTACATCCGTTAAAAACGGTGCGGGTAATGTTTGTGTCTGTTGTACAGCCATTATGATCCTACTCTATTCTCCAATTGTTTCATTGTTTTATACATCTTATCTGCGCCTGCGTCTACATTTCCGTTGCCGGCTGCTCTTACAGCATCTGCTGTAAATACAAATTCGTTTTTACTTAATCGTGCTGGGACATCGTCTGCCTTTTCTACTTTACCAATAGGTACAAATCCCCCACCTCTTAAATCCATTTCCATTCCACCGAGACTCATTAAGCCTCCTTCAGCTGCACCATAAGGAGATATTTCTTCTTCTACTTCTACTTCGTAAGGAGCTCGTTGCATTCTTCTTCTAAATTCGTCAGGAGCTCGTTGCATTCTGTCTATCAAAGCTTGAGAAGGTCTCGCCCATCCCATCATTGCTGCTCTCATATCAGGCTTTGCACCACTTAAGGAAACAGGTTGTGCTTGCACTGACTTAGGAAGAGGATATACTTTGCTCATGTGGTCTGTGATAGTTTCATCTTCTTGTATATCTACGCCTGGAGCTGTAATATTTTCCTGAAAGTTTATAGACTCTTCCGGTGTGAGTCCTTGGCTTCTCGTTCCTCTTAGTGTTCTTTGTAATTCTTGGGGAGTTGCATTCGCTATAATCATCTCTGCCATTTTCATTGCTTGAGGTAGAGGAAGTCCCATTCTTACTAATCTTGAAATCAAGTCTTGTTTTTCTCTAGCTTCCCAGCCACCTTCAGCATACCCAATCCTTCCGCCTTGAGCAAAATCATCTGGCTCTGGTATTAATGACTGAATGTTAGCGCGTTCTTCATTTGCAGCATCAAAAATTTTCATTTGTTGTTTTTTGTTTAAGCTACTGTAAGGTTTACCATATATTGTCTCCGCCATTTCTTCCATTATTTCTGTAGTATCCATTTTATAATCATCGGTAATGCCCTGTGAATAATTAAACTTTTTAAATCTTTTTGCTTCAGGTGTCATTAGACGTCTTAATATATTTAAGAGACCACCACCTGCATACCCAATCCTTCCGCCTTGAGCCGCTGTTCCAATGTATTTTGATCCAGGCATATCACCTCGACTTAAATTATAAGTTGTCATAACTTTAGCAATTTCTTCTTCACTGCCTGTAGCAACGGCTGCTTGAATATCTTGAATCATTTGAGAATAATCAAATCCAAATTCTGCTGCTTTATTTTTTAATTGATCAATCTCTTCCGCACCCGTATCCCATTTACCTGCAGCTTGCATTGCCAAGGGTGCAACTGTTGCACCGGCTCCTAATACTTTAAGAGGACTTAAATTTCCAAGACTCCATGAGAGATCCGCCACAGTTTTTCCTTCTGCGGGTGCTTTTAATAATAATTTTTTCATCATAGGACCTTTCATCCAGCCTGCACCTGCTAGGTTTCCCAATGGTCCCATACCCAGACCCCACGAACCTAGACCAGCTATCGCTGCAGCTTTACCTACTGGACTCTTAATTAATTTCTTAATCGGTTTTGTAATTTTTTTAAAGATACTTCCAAGGCCATAGGCTCTTCGACCATCAGCTCCTGCGACTCCACCATAAGCCAGATAGTCAGCAGGACTTCTATCTATGTCATTTATAAAATCTTCGTATGATCCTTTGTATCCATCTTTTACCGCTTGTAAAAATTCTTCTAACATGAAAGGACCCTCACCCATACCTGGATCTGAAGCCAAAGTCATGGTGTCATCAATTACTTCTTCACCTCTTGGTGTTCTGATTCCTTCCATTAAACTAATAACTTCTTCAGGAACTCCACCTTCTGCCATCTGTGCTGGCATCATGGCACCTAAACCTTGTTGAGGTTGTTGTGGCATTTGTTGGCCTTGTTGGCCTTGTTGCATTTTTTCTTGCAACATCTGTAAAACTTGTTTCCAGGCTCCACTTGAAAAGAACTGTTGAAAATTTCCAAATTGTTGTTGAGCTTCAGGAGGGAGTTGATCCCATAATTCTCTAGCAATCTTTTGTTCTTGGCCCTCATTACCTTTGTAAGTAATGTCCGGAGCTCCTGCGTCTAATGTTTCTGTAAATTGTTCTTCTAATAAAGCCATAATAATCTCTGTGTAATTGTAATAAAGGCAGGGATTTCACCTGAACTTTAAGTATTACTTTGTTTTGCCGTATAAATCAAGTGTAGGCATTCTCACTACGACATCTTTTGTGATGTTTTCAGGGGCAATTCCAAGTCCTTTCCACTCTTTATCGTCCTTATAAACAATACCTGTTTCCTTGTTTTTTATAGTTACCTTCACCTCTGCCTGTACTACAGGCACATCTTTTCCGTTATGTTTAATCGTATCCATTATATTACTACTTCCTGATTTATATTTAAATAACTAATCCCAATGTGTACTTCATCAGCACTATTCATTTTAACTTTCAGAGCGACTCCTGATTGTACAATCAAAGGTAAAGTTAGAATCTCTACACTGGCATTAGCTGATAAAGTCTGAGTGTTTACAATCTTCGTGCTTCCATTGGTAATCGTAATCGTTGGGGTATTCCCTGTGGTATTCGTTACTCTAAAAGATTTAATAATGACTGTTCCCACTGCGCCTGAACTAGCAATCGCCGGTGTTAACACTGTAGTTTCATCGGTAGTAGTTAAAGCAACTCCATAAAATAAATATTGATTAGTAGCCATTATTCCATGTAGAAGGTTTTAGCTTCTATCTCTTGTTTTAAATCTTCTTGGTAAGTTGAATTTAATTTTTGTACGATAGCATCCAGATCTCTTACTAAAGAATTGGCAACCGTAGGATCATAATCTAACCCTTGTCTTGTTATAGTTTGTACTATCTTTGCCATTATCCTGTTAATGTTCCCGTTGAAGTTGTTCCATACGTATCAATAGCTGTATCAACTTGTTGTTGTTGAAAAGGATCAAGGGTGCCATAAGATGATCCAAATAACTGACCTGCTACAGCTTGTTGGGCATAATTACCTATAGGGCCAGCCATTAAATTCCTATCATCTAAATTATTTAGACTTGCTTCTTGTTCTCCAACATCTGTCCATGGATCAATAAAATCCATAGAGGGACTATCTTGATTATAATATTCTATTTGTTCATAATCTTCAGGTACCAACCCAAATAAACCTAGATTACGATATGGAGACATGTCTCTCGGTCTTTGACCAAATATACCTTTACCATAATCTATAGCACTTCCAATGGCACCACCTACAAATGGAATACCTGTTAATAGACTAGAAAGTCCACCTAAGAATCTTCCTCCCCATCCTGGCTTCACGTTCCCTGTTCTTGGATCCTTAAATTGATATTCTCCCGCACCTTGATTGAATCTTATATCAGGTCCTCCAAACCACCCTCGTTTATTATAAATACTTCGATAACCTTGAGGATTAAAAAAGCTTGGTGCAGATTTAAAACCAGAACCAATGTATTTCATTTGTCCACCAGGGCCTCTTGCATATTCAGGAACAGCATGTTGTCGAGTTCGATCGCTAACAGCTGCAGTTTGACCAATATTCTGTTGCCCTGTTAAAATATTTCGCATGTGTTGTTCATGTTGAGCTTGTCCTTGTCTACTTCGACCCGCTGTTGCACCCGGACTTCTATCTCGAGTATAATCTCCTTGTGAATCTAAAGACATAATCCCTGCTGGTCCTTCATTCGGTCCTTGTCCTAATGAGCCATGTAAATTAGATTGAAGTATTAAATCTTTTTCTGCATCTGTAATATATGCTAATTCTGTTGGAGGTGAATCGGGTCCTGCTCTCCAATTTTTAGGAGCGTTCACCATAGGTTGTTCACCCAGGTAGTTTTTCATTCCAGCTTGATCAGCCCAGCCCATAATTCCTCCGTTATCTTTACGGATCCGGCTACCATAGGTATCGGTCCAGTCACGAGCAATCTCTGGCTCGTTGGCCCATAAATATCTTCTTTGTTTCTCTGATTTAAAAGGCATTATCTTCTTCCTCCAGCTTGAACATCTAACCTAAAAGTTCCTAGTTTCCAATCTTGATTAACAGCAGTGTTCTCTACTTTAATCGCAACTGATCTTGCACGAGCCCTTGTATCCTGTTTCGTGGTACTTGATGTAATATCAAAAGGACCCAGAGTTGAACTAACCTGACTTTGATTTGGATAGTCTCTTAAGTATAATGTTATACGTGTTGTTCCGGTCTGCGTCAAGAAGTCAGGGATAAATCTTCTAATGGACATGAAGTACTCTCCATCTCCTCTAAACGTTACGCCTTGTTTTTGATCTTGAGTAATATCAAAATCTCCAGATTCTATGTTAGAAGCAATAGCAGTAGTCGTGCCACCTTTAACTTGATTGTTCCCTGTTTCATGCTCATAGTAAGTTGAAATACCATCCGTATTTCCACCTACAAAGGTAGATTCAGACGCACCCTGAGTGCCATCAATATTATAGTGTGTTGCATGAGGCTTCCCAAAAATGGCAGAGTCTGCCCACGTTGTTCTATTTAAAGAACCTGTCGTCCAAATCCCTCGTTGAGATGATGAATCAATATAGTTAAAACAAACCATTCGATTAACCACATCTGATCCTTCGGTACAATAAAACCATATAATCTCTCCAAATAAATTATTTAATCCACAATAAACTAATTGATTAGAAGTTGTATTAATATCATCATAAACATAGTCCTCGACTAAACAATCCATTGATTCTAATTTACCAGAATATCTAAAGAAACCATTCTCAGACATCCAATATGCAGCACCATCTACTTCTACGGAAGCATTCATTCCTATTAATCCGCAGTTGGTACCTACTTGGTCAAAAGCAAATGTAAAAGGTGCACCTACAAAACGCATAGTGAATAAAGAAGTATCGGTCCAAATGTAAAGGGCATCACGACCTCTTAAAGCTCCAATGATTTTAGAACCATCGGCAAGTCTTTGTGTACCTGCGGTATTCGTTGCGGTTGGTGTGTAAGTATTAATATCCTCTTGAGAAGAGAATCGAATAAACATGTTATCTTGAGTCGTTGGATCACCAATAGTAGTTTCAGTTCCGAAGAACACTAAGTGTCGATCGGGTGTGGAAACTAATACATCTCTTGAAGCGGTCGGTGCTCCACTAATAGCTGTTGCTCGAATAGAGGAAGCATTAGAAGCTGAGGAATCCCATTCAAAGCAGCTTCCACCTACAATTAAAGCAATTAATTTAGTTCCATAGTTATCTAGGCTCCATAAGCCTGGTGAAATTACAAAGTCTCCTGAGGCTGCTGATCCCCATCCCACATAATCAGTCGTGTCCGTTACGGTTGCTCCATCGGAGTGAGCTGCCCGAGTGGTGTTTCTAACGGCTCTGGTAATACCAGTTAAATCATTTCCTGAAACTCCAGTATATGAAATTTCTTCGGTTCCTACTTGAATATAAGATGTTCCTGAAGAGGGGAAGCCTGTAGCATCTGCTACGGTAATTGAAGTCCCTGATCCTCCAGTTCCATATACATTATCTCCTAAAGCTCCATCTAAAGTTGTTGAAAGTTCTCCAGATACAGTTCCTCCAAATTGACCAATTCCAAAACCATAACCACCTAATTGTTGAGCAGGTCCTACATGATAATATCTATAATAAGTAATGCCACCAGAAGTACTTGCTCCTGATCCTGTTTCATTACTTGGCATTTCAATCGTGAGAGTAGTGGAACTAGGAACGGTAGCCACCATAAATTTTTTATCACAAAAATCTGAAGCTCCAAAATCAGAATCTGTTATAGCAGTAAAGGTACTCGTAGCTCCGAATAAAATAATATCCCCTACCACAAAACCATGAGACCCACTAAATGTAAGAGTTACAGTTGCATCTCCATTAGTTGTGCTGAATGCATTAGTAATGGCTGTACCTGATGGGTTAACTAAAGGGTGAATATCATAAAACACACCACCAGAATAAACATATAAAATTCGATTGGTTCCAAGGGCCGCGTATTTAATTCCAGTATTATCAACAAAATGGTGTAAGGCTCGGACAGGTCCAGTTAAATAATCGTCTCCTAATTGAGCCCACCCACCAATTTTTTCAGGGGTGGAATATCTAAAACGTACATTATCCCCTGCAACCCACTGTCCTTCAGCGGTTGTGGGTGTAACTTGTTTGTTGAAACCAGGTAAAAAGCCTATCTTTTGTAGCATAAAAATCTCTTTGATTATGATTATACTAGAATGAGTTGAAGATCAATATGATTGTAAGTAGGCGTAGAAGACCTTTGTGGTGGAAAGAACCCCCCACGCCAGTCTTAAATATAGCTTATTTCTTATTAGAAGGCAACTTAAAATTTTTAAACCATGCAGGAAGTCCTAAAAAAGGGCGCTTATCATAAAGATTATCTTTAGCGGTTTTTTTAGTTTGGTCATTATAATGTAAGAATACTTGACCACAATCCTTACCTACAAACGCATCACGCCAGTGTTCAACTTCACAGCCTTGATAAATTAACATGTCCCCGGGTTTTAAATCAACTTTGATGCCTGCCATTCCAGTTTTACCTGAAGGCTCCAGATAAATGGGCCAAGGATCTCCTCCTAAATTTAACGTCGTGGAGACTTCACAGGAATAACGGTCCTTGTGTCGGTGTAATACATCTCCTGTCTTATAAATTCTTGCATAGGCGTAAGTTTCCTGTAGCTTATAGCCTGTTTCTTTTTCCATTTTTTGTCTTAAACCTTGAAGTAAAGTCTCCATAACTAAATCTCCATAATGAGAATAGGTATTAGGAACTTGTTCATCATTCCATACTCCCCACTCTCCAGCAAAAGGAGAAACCCATCTAGTATCAAAAAAGAATCGCGCCACTCTTCTTTTATTAAGAAAATAAGTGTAACAAAATTTTGCCAACTCAAGGGGGATAGCCTTTTTTAAAACTTTATATTTTGATTTTTTGAATGACATGTTTCTCTTTCATTAGTTGTTTCTTTTTTTGTTCAATAAGAACTTCCACAAAATCAGTAGGGAGTTTTGTAGGGTGTTGACCTAAAACAGTTTTAATATAAGCGTTCTGCGTAGCTTGGGGCATGTGTATTATTTTATTTTTTCTTGTCATTTTTTTTAGCCTCCTCTTGTTTTTGTAACCAGGTCGGTTGTCCAGGTTTTCCTAAAGGTCCATTAGGTATCGCTTGTATATTAAAATGAATAAAACGAAAAGGTTCGTATCCATTATCTACACTATACATATGAGGTAAATAAGAATTAAAAAAGATTAAACGCCCTGGTTTAACATTGTAATTAACTTGATAAGACGCTGACGTTATTTGAGCAGGATCTTTTTGAGGTAATAAATTCATCATTTGGCCTGGTCGAGGATCTTCAAAGACAGGTCTTGAAGTTTGGGGGCCGGCTTTTAAAAAATAAAACCCAGAGATATGCCCATTCCAGTGTGTATGAAGGGTATGATGTCCTCCTCCATCTTTAGAAAATTCTTGAACCCAGAGTTCTGTAATGTAAATAGTATGATTAGATAAGTCAAATCCTTGTCCATCCAGTAGATTCCATGCCGTTGCTCCAATATAATCTTGTAGTACTTTAAATTGAGGATCATTAATCAACGTAGTTGAATGATGCACCCAGGGGTGTTCTCCCTTGTTACCATATTTTTTATTTCTTTTTTTAATGTCATCTAGATTATTTAAACGAGCTTGTTTGATGTAAGCGTCAGAAGCTATATTCAATGGTTTAATCCATTCAGGTTTATCGGTCCAATAAACAGGAGAAGAAAAATAGTGTTCTGTAGTAAGAGGTTCAGGTTTACCTCCTTCTGATTCTTTACAAAGTTGTTTTAATGATTTTTTAGTTTTCTTTTTCATTTAAAAGGCGTTCCCAAATTCCATATCACTAAACTATATCTTGATCCTTTTTTCACAGGACATACTCTATGCCATACGAAAGAAGGAAAAACTACCAGAGATCCTTTAGGTCTAATTTCTTTACATATCATAGTATTTCTTTTTTTATCTGGATCCTTATTTCTTAAATCAAATTCCAGTTCTCCTCCTTTATAATCTTTTTCATCAGATAAAGAAAGGGTAACGGACAATTTTCTTATTTTCCCATGACTTGGGGTATTAGGTTGATTGTAGGGTATTTCCCAACTATCACAATGCCAATCATAGTATTGACCTTTATCATATTTAGTAAATTGACATGACTCTGACCAATCCCAGGTAAAGTTCCAGCCTGCGTTAACATTAGCTTGACGAATAAAAGGATGTAGTTCTTTATATACCCAGTTTTCTGATATCCAAACTATATTAGAATCTCTTTTCTTTTTTAGATCTTTAATTGCTTTCGGACTCATTTTTTTAGGATCACCATATCCACCGGTCACAGCCATTTGTTCTTTAATCTGTAATCCATATTTAACAATCTTATCACAGATATGATCGGGGACTGCTTTTGGATAATACCAATAATAATTTGCTAAGTTCATCTTTCTCTTTCTTTATACCATATTGACCATTTAAGTCAATTTGATCTATATCAATTATGAAATGGTTAATGTATTAGATCCCGACACTGTAAATTTAGCGACATAACATCCGCCAGGAGTTGTTGTCACTGTATTACTTCCTGGACTGACTGCCATAGGGAATGAACTTGGAGTTCTAAATATAACAATTCCAGAACCACCTGCTTTTCCTGCTCGTGGATCACCACCGCCTCCACCAGCCCCACCGCCGGTATTAACCGTTCCATCAACGCCACAAATGCCACCTAGAGGAGAATTTGGAGTAGTACCTGAATTTCCACCACCACCATTTCCACCGACGCCACCCGGATTACCACTGGCCCCAGTTCCACCACCGCCTCCGCCTGCGTAAAACACAGGAGAGCCTGTTATTGAATTTTCTAAACCTACACCACCTGCGCCCCCTTGACCTGGAGTTGCAGTGGTACCAACGGCACCCGCACCTCCACCACCACCTGAAGCAAAAACAGGACCTGGACCGTCTAAACCTTGACCTCCATTATTTCCTTGAGGACCTCCAGCAGGTGCTCCAATAGGGGGTGTGTTTCCACATCCACCTGGTTGAGAACCATTTGAACTTCCTCCTCCGCCTGAACCACCATTTCCTCCAACACGCGCGGCCGGACCAACACCTGCGCCACCGCCGCCTCCAGCTGCAGTAACCGTTGAAATAGTTGGACCTGCAATAGATGAATCGGTTCCAGTTACTCCTCTAGGAGCAGGAGCAGGAGCAGGTGAAGTAGGGCCACCGGCCCCACCAGCTCCTACCGTTACTGTAAAAGTATAAGGTGTAGACCAATTGCTTAATGGAATAAGAGCAGGAGAAGCAGTTGGATTACAATACGTATTAATGTAACCACCAGCTCCACCTCCACCTCCTTGGTGACCACAAGTACCATTTTGAGAGGAGCCTGAACCTCCGCCTCCACCTACTAATAACCAAGACATGTTGGCTGTAGTTTCCGGCTTTGGCCATGATCCTTGAACTCTTTTTGAATATTGTGCTTGTTGAGGCCATATGCCTGATGCGTAATTTAATTCTTTTGTAACTAAAATTCCTGGGCCACCATTACCGGCTGCATAGCAAGCGCCCGACGTTTGAGGGGCACCTCCGCCACCACCACCTGTATTATCAGTTCCCGGTAGGGCTTGATTTCCTGTAGGACCAGAATTTTGACCGCCTCGTCCGCCACCACCAGGGCCTCCGGCTCCGCCTGGATCTCCACCTCCGGCACCACCACCTCCACCCGCATAAAGGACTGGACTGCCTGAAATACATGTTGCTAAACCATTACCACCAGCACCACCTGTTGTGGGAGGACCAGAAGATCCTGCACTACCCGCACCACCAGCACCACCACCGCCTCCTCCTGATTCAGGTTGAGTACCGCCGGCTCCTCCATCATTTCCTTGTGGGGCTCCATAAGCTGAACAAGCTGGAGGATCATTACCGGGTCCTCCTGCATCATTAAAATCTCCACCGCCGCCTGATCCACCAGGACCACCGACTCCAGGATTTCTTCCGCCTAAACCACCACCCGTTGCGGTTGCACCAAAAGCTACACTATCATTTCCTTTAACACCATTGCAAGAAGTTGGACTGCATCGTCCAGCGCCACCACCACCTATCGTGATTGGATAACCCGTAGCAGCACATACATCAATATGAGAAGTCCAGTTATCGGACTCAAGCATTCCTCCGCCACCTCCACCACCAGCAGAATCTTTTCCTCCACCACCGCCACCAGCAACTAAAACCATTTTTAGTCTAGTAGTTCCCGGTTGTGTTGTGAATGTTCCTGTGGCTAGAGTTGAAGTAACTTTATTTTTTCCGAAAGAAGTCTTATTGACTTTTCCGATAACACCACCTTGTGAACGACCTGATTTGGCCATTTGAGTCTCCTTATGCGGACACCCAAGTCAAGCCTGATGCGTCCCAGTTCCAATTAGTTTCGTCGGATGATTTTACCCCAGTCCATCTTTGATTAGCTTCATCCCAACTAATGTGATAATTTTGATCATGTTCTGCAGAAGCATTTCTTGGATGTGCTACTGGAGCTTCCCAATCATCATTTCCATCCAATGACCATGAAGCATAGGGTTGAGGACTTAAAAATTTGTTTTTAGCGCTGTCGTATACATCTCCTATACCAGCGTATTTTTTTCTAAAATTATGATTATAAGAAGTTTGTTTCCAATTTCCACCACCAAAAAATGTAGAACACCAGTTTTCTCCACTTGCGTGTTCATCACTTTCAACGTGAGCATTGTCTACTACAACAACTCTTTTTACAATTAAATGTGTATCAGCAGTATGTCCTGTTGGATCTACTTTTGATTCTAATTCTGCAAAATGTGCCATTTTTTTTAATCTCCTATTCTGTTTATATTAAAAATTTATACATTTGTAAACTATAAAGTCAAGGTCCCTGATACCGTAAAAGTAGCCACAGTGCAAGATCCTGTTGTACTTACTGTATTAGTACCTGGGGCTACTGCAAAAGCCGATGGTTTACATGCTGTTGGTAATCTTAATATAACAATCCCAGAACCTCCAGCACCACCACAACTGCCAGCTCCAGGTCCATCTCCGTAGCCTCCACCACCGCCACCACCTGTATTAACGGTTCCTGCGGTTCCACCTGAAGTAGGAGCAGAAGGACCTCCTCCGCCGCCACCTCCGGCTCCGCCTGCACCAGCAGTAGAACCATTTTCATTTCCTCCAGCTCCGCCACCACCACCTCTTTGAACAGGGGATCCTGTAATACAACTTGTTAATCCTGCTCCACCATCGAGTCCACTCGTAGAGGGATAACCTAGACCTACTGCTCCAGCGCCTCCACCACCTGCAGATGCATAAGGAGATCCTGCTGGATGTCCATCTCCTCCAGGATAACCTTGTGTTCCGGCCGATCCTGTTACTCCCGGCGAGCCATGAGCTTGTCCTGCAATACGTCTGTCTGCACAAGGACTATAAGATGCGCCACCACCAGAACCTCCGGCTTGAGCGCGATTTAGTGGTGACCACTCTGGGGAGGGCATTTCCGCACCCCCTGCACCACCACCTAGAGCAGTTAAAATTCCAATTGTAGAAGCAGATCCATCATTTCCTAGTCTTGAAGGGGCAGGACCAGGTTTTGCATCCCCTCCATCACCACCACTTCCTACTGTGACGTTATAAGATGATCCTTCCCATAAAGTTGTTGCTGATACAGGAGGAGTAGAATAAGAAGTAATATAACCACCGGCACCACCTCCACCACCATAGGAGCTTCCGCCACCACCTCCACCACCGACGAGTAAATAATCTAAAGTTACAGCTGTACCCCCTGGATTAGCTGTTAAAAAACCACCCGTACTATTAAATAAATGTTGAGTTTTGCAACCTGGGACAGAAGAAACTGTTCCTCCAGAAGCTGCTTGAGCACCAGGATATTGAATAATAACAACACCTGAACCTCCAGCTCCACCTTTTTTAGAACAATTACATGGATTGGGATTACCTCCGCCTCCACCACCACCGCCACCAGTGTTAGCTGTTCCTGGGAATCCTACTGTTTTAGATAAAGGTACTGGTTGAGGAGAAGGATCGGATCCTGAAACTCCTGCACCACCACCCCCGGGGCCTCCAGCCCCTCCGTAAGTTGGAAAACTTGGTGAGCAACGCGCTACGGGATCTGGATATCCTCCTCGACCTCCGCCACCGCCTGCTCTTAATGTTGCATCTCCTGGCCATGCGCTAGAACCTGCACCGCCATCTCCACCTGGACCTGTAACTCCTGGACCTTGATCGGGAAGATCAGGAGCTGCCGCACCGGCACCTCCGCCACCACCAAAACCAGCATTATCGGCTGGGGTTCCTCGTCCCCCTGGATTTCCTTGAGACATCAATTTGGCCGGGTTATTTCCACACCCAGCAAAAACTGGACCTGGAGCAGGTCCCATATGACCTCCGCTTCCAGAAGCTCCATCTTTTCCTGTGCATCCTGGAGAGCCATTTGTAATTCCTTGCGCTCCTCCACTACTACATATTGTATGAATACCTACACCACTAAAACTTGATGTACCGCCATCGGTACTCAGAATATCTCCAGAAGGAGCAAATATTCCTCCTACTCCTCCACTTCCGATTACTGCTGAATAAGTAGTACAAGCCGTTAATTTTAAATCTGTATTATATTGATAGCCACCCGCACCTGCACCCGAAGCAAATCCTCCGCCGCCTCCACCGATAACTAATACGTTAACTGGGAATCCTCGAGTTGTAGGAAATGACCATTTATTTTGTAAGGCTGCATCATATTGATCTTCCATACTCCACATGCCTGAAACTTTACATACTGTGCCAGCCGCTTTTTCTTTAACGACCACCATGCCTGAACCACCATTAGCACCCCATTGATTACCAGGGCCATAACCACCTCCGCCGCCTCCACCACCGCGACCGCCTCCGCCTACACCAATAGGTGCAGTTGGGGGTTCTGAAGGAGGATTAGGAGAAGAATAAGGTGCGCCACCCACACCACCTGTTCCACCACCACCTGAACCACCAGCTCCGCCTGGAATTGAAAAAGGAGGTCCACCGCCAGGGTTTTGAACTCCTCCGCCGCCACCACCTCCAACGTTTCCGTCGAAAGTTCCATCGGCACCACCATAACTTGTAATATCTATTGTTGAAGTAATTGGACCACCAGCTCCGCCAACACCCGTTAAACTTGGTGAAGAACATCCACCTACCGCTGTCCAACCTCCACCACCAGCTGCTCGTGTGGGACCACTGGATCCACAATTTCCTCCGCCATCAAAACCTTGCGCAGGACTTGTAGGAGGAGTATTTCCTGATCCTCCAGTTCCGGGAGCACCATTACCAGCGTTTCCGCCCCCTGATCCTCCTGGACCACCAGCTCCAGATTGACATCCACCAAGGCCACCACCTTCGGCTTCGATTGTACTTGATAAAGCTATACTTGAATCACCACCTTTTGTCGAAGGGCCAGAAGGATAAGGACCACCTGTTCCCCCTGCACCAACTACAATTGCGTAGTCAGTTGAAGCAGAGACCGATTGACAGGTTAAGGCTCTAACTCCACCAGCTCCGCCACCACCACCAACACCGCCAGCTCCACCTCCGCCACCACCAGCAACTACAACAACATCAACATTTGCTGTACATGCGTCTGTCGTAAGTGTTCCCGATGTCGAGAAGACTGAAACTTTGGGTGTGATTATTTTACCGACTGGGTTGTTAGGTCCGATAATTCCGCCATTAGCCATGGTTTAGATTACCTCCTATGCGTCGTCTAGTACTTCATACGATATGAATAGATCGAGATCTGATGCAGCGCTAGCTCCACCTTTTAAAACGTCCAGTTCTCTTAAATAAATTGGTGTATCTGATACCACCAAAGATGAATCAGCTGGAACGGAAATTGTTTTAGCTAGATAAACATCTGCTGCTCCACCAGCAACTGTACCACCAGCTGAAGTTTGAACATTTGTATCCACATATAGAGTTAAATCTGCAGCCGCCGAACCATCGACGTTTGCACATACAATTCTGTTAATTTTAATTAATTTATCTGTAGCCACCGTGAATAAAGCTGTAGTTACAGTGTTAGTTAAATTCCAGCCAACGGATTCACCGTTAATCGTTGTTACTGATACTATATTTGGATTTGCCATATTTTAATTCCTTTGTTTGTTTTTACCCGAAAATCATTGCCATTGCAATAGCTTTTCCTGTTGAAATTCCAGCACTTCCCCAGTCCGCTGACCCTGAACCATCTGTAACTAAAGCTTGGCCATTAGTCCCATCTGCTGCAGGAAATGTATATGCGGGTTGAGCAGCTGCTGTTCCTGCTGACCCTCTCGTACTAACGAATCCCGCCGTACGAATATCTGTTCCATCTTTATAACACCATGTATTACCATATTTAGGAATAGTTATTCCTGTTTGGCCCGTAACTTTAAAAGTTATGGTATCAGAACCTGTTCGTGTAGTTCCATCAATAATTAAGAAAGGTTTAAGAATATCCGCTGCTCCACCAGGAGAAGATCCCGACCCTGCTTGATCAGCAATATCTAGTACTCTATTAGAACCACCAGTGGTTCCTGTAAGTTTAATAATCGTAGCTCTACCATCATAAGTTCCACTAGAATTATCAGGGATCGTTAAAGTTCTATCAGTCGTCATTGCGACTTCGATATACTTAAACATATCTCTAATGAAATTTAAATTGGTATTAGTATTATCTCCCCATGTACCGGCATTTTCACCAGTAGTCATTAGGTTAAATCCAAATGCGTTATAATTTGATGCCATAATTCTCCTACGCTGCGGTTTTATCTACTTCGGTATAAGTTATGCTTGTACCCTTAGATACCTCACTATAAGTTACACTTGATCCCTTGTCAACCGGTGAATACGCGAATGCAGTAGCATTTGCAGAGGCCGTTAACCCGAGACCTGAAGGATAAACCACGGCTGTTGCAACGATACTTACACTACCTATGCTTGATGTCAACCCTAATCCTGCTACTGGATAGCCGGATTCTTGACGAATAGTTCCTAAAGAACTGCTTAAACCAAAGCCGGTTAAATCAATAGTGATATCAGTAAAGGCAGTTTCATCTCCTAAAGAAGCCGTTAAACCGAATCCTGTGAGATTAATAGTGGCTGGTCCAATAACATAAGTAGTTCCAACCGTGGTAGTTAAAGATTGACCAGTTACCGATTCAACAACACTTTCTTCAATACTTAATGTTCCTAAAGAAACAGTTGCTGAAACTCCTGTCGGTGTAACGGCATAGGTTCCCGCTAAAGATCCTACAGAAGCAGTCATGCTCACTCCCGTGACTAATTCATGAATAGCATCAGCTGAAATTCCTACTGCACCTACAGAAGCTGTTGCACTGACTCCTGATGGAAGAGTGGAATAAGCATCACCCCAAGCTAAATTACCCCATGTCTTTCTTCCCCAACCAACTTCAATATCATCTTCAACTACTACACTTCCCGATGTAGAAGTTAATCCTAAACCACCAATTTCAATAGTTGTTGTGAGAGTATAAGTACCCCAGTCATAAGATCCCCAGGTTAAACGTCCCCACCCTTCATTATTAAATTCTTCTGTATCTCCTACTGATGCAGTAAGAGCTATGCCTGTGACTTCAAATGTTGGAGTAGCGTTTTGACCCCATTGGTTTTGACCCCATGTGGTTCCGGTCTGGTTCCAAGTATTTATAGCCATCGGAGCTTACCTCCTTACGCTATTCTTAGAATCGCCTGCGTACTTGTAGCTGCTGGGAATTGAATGGTAAATGTTCCAGCTGTTGCGGTTTTATCTCCACCGAAATCTAAAACACATACCGCTTTATCTGAGGAAGAAGTATTATAAATTAAAGCTCCTCTAGCTGTAATAGTTGCAGTCTGCCAAGATACATTAGCAAAATCAACACATGCTGTGTCAGTTTCTAAAGTTACCAACTGACCCGCTACTGCTAATTTTTTTCCACCCGCTGTATAATTAGTTCCAGAAGTTTCTCCAGCTGTTAAATAATCTGTTGTAGATTTGCCAAGAGTCGCTGTACTGATGTACATTGCAATTTTAAAAACATCTGTACTGACCCCAAAGTCGTGTTCGCCTTCTAAGATCTGTGTTTTAAATGAGTTACACACTGCACTTGTTGTTATAGCCATAAATCTCCTATTTAGTTAAACCCGAATCAGTCGTTGAAGGAGTATTAAGAGGGATACGAATTGTACCACTTGTGTAATCTCCTCTTCTTCGTCTTCCAATTTGTTCAAGACCGAATTTATCTATCTCCTGTTTATATCGGTTTTCATAATATGTCAACATATCCATTGGTCCTTTTAGATATCCAAAAGCCTCTACGAGAGAAGCATAAAGAAGGCCATTTCCGAACCTTTGACTAATATAAGTCGTCGTATTTCCTGAACTTAAGCCTGTAGGCATTTTTAAAAATTCCACTTCAATGGTATAAGCCGCATCGGGAGAAGGTCCTATTTTATAATATCCTGAACCCGAGCCATCTCCTCCATCATAATTAGCCCAATACAGAGGTTTTCCAGTATTACTAGTTTCATCCTGGGTATATTCATCTAACATGGTTTGATCTACTTTTTGTAGATACCACATGTTGTTAGAACTATCGGTCATTTTAATAGCTCTAATAATTAAACATCCTGAAGGAGCATTATAAGTTCCTTGGCCAGTGTTGGTTGTAGCTTTAAAATAAAATCTATTAGCATCAATATTAACATCTCTGAAGATTCTTTCTTCAGCATTAGCGATTAATTGATCAGTAATCGTGGAACTTAAAACCGAAGTATCAGTTTCACTAAAATTTAAAATTGCGGTAGTTAATGTTGCGTATGTAAATTGTGCCATTATGCTTGTAATGTGACTGGTCCTATTGAGATCGAGCCACCTCCTCCACGAGTATTACCTGTTGTAGCAGTTCCAGAGCTAACTGTAAACTGATAATAGTTGTAAGTTTCATTGTATTTAGTTCCATACTGAGAAATAACATGTCCCGCAGCTCTACAAATTTCTGATCCTTTTATTCCATCCAAGTCTTGGCAATCAGCATATTGAGCAACCGGATTGGTAGTCGTTCCTGTTCCTGGAGCTACCATAGTAGATCCATAAAAACGATAGGTATTTCCCAAAGTGCGTGTGTGGCCAGGTTCATAAACTCTCACAACAGAAGTTCCAGCCGTTGTAGTAAAAAAAGGGTTACCCCCTAATAAGGTACAGGTAGCAAATTCAGTTCGTGCTGTTCGAGGATGTTGTAAAGCTTGAGGATCTCCCCCCGTTACCTTTAATTCTAATTGAGGAGACTTAGGTTCATATTCAGAAATATGCACCCATGCCCCATTCCATTCTCTTACCATTTCAGGATAAGGAAATGCTTGACCGCTTCTATCCGAAATCGCCAACGAATATTTACCTTGAGAAAATCGTGCTGTCATTAACTCACCGATGGATAATAAGTTTGAGGAGTCACAAAAGCACTTGCTGCAGAACCATCTTCTGCGAGAGCTCTTGCTAATTCATCTTCATAATATAATTTTAATTCTTGTGTCTTAGCTGGATTAATTTTTTGACTTAAATAAAAAGCTAGACCTGATACTAAACATGGAAAAAATCTAAAAGGAACATCAGTTGTAAAACCATAGGCTCCATCTTTAGCTTGAGGATTAGGATGAGCTATTCCTGCATCTTGAATTCTTTTAATATAATAAATGTTTAAATATTTTCCTGCCTGAGAACTTCCTGGCGTTACATATAATGTAACTCTCGTTTTATCTATAAATCTTTGTACCCAAAATTGACTAGGAACTCCTTCGCTATTTTTATTAGCTAAAGCTCCATAAGTTGCTCTGTCAATTTTAGTTAGACTAATATCATTTTGACTGGTACCTGTCCCACTTCTATAAGCCGCTAATAGAACATCAGTAGCATTATAAATAAAAGTAGAAGAAGCGTCTGAACGTGCGGGATTTGTAGTACTGGAATCTCTTACCGTGTTATCCCAATAAATATCATAATTAGCTTGTCCATCATTAATGTAGATGGAAGCATTAGCTACTTCCCAAAAATGAATTCCTCTATTACCCCATTCTGATAATAAAATATTAAGAGAAAAAAGAGCAGTCTTTAAGCTCAACCCAGATGTCAATTGTACATTGCATCTTTCATAAGCATCTTCAATGCATTGAGAAACCGATGGGTTAAATGCGAGTGTATCTGAAGTCGCCATTTATCCCCCTATGCGTAGTAGAATGTTACGTCCGCAATAGTTGTTAAACTAACCGTTGGTTTAGTACGACAATATATACCTGTTCCGGGTAAGGTAACATTATATACCATTGGACTGGAAGAACCGTTTGGTGTTCCCCATACTCCTACAGAACTACTATTGTCTTCCAAATCAATTGTACCAGCTCCTGCTGTACAATTTGCAGAAAAACCTAAAATTCTTGCAGGTCCTCCAAAAATTTCAGTATTAGCTACTGTACTTGTTATTCGTTTAGCTTTTATATCTACTGGATATGTACTCATAATTTATCTCCTATTCTGCGAGCTCCCGAAGGAGCTCACAAAGTTTATTTATTAGCTCAGGTTTCTATTTTGAAGGTATTGAACCACCAAAACACCAGTGCCCGCACCTGTGGCAGCAGAATCAACATAAAGAGTAACGTCGGATGTACCCACGTCTTTCCAATTTGCTTCTGTTCCCGTATAGGCTGCAGTTACTCGGTGATTTCCAACAACCGTAGCTGGTAGACCATCACAATACAGATCCGTATCTGTAGAGATACCAACATCAATTGTGTTAGTTCCTCCATTCCAAGCAGTTTGTATCAAAACATACATATTTATGATTTGACTGTTTGCTGGAATAATTATCCCCGTATCAGATGCAGTTGTATTTTCAGTAATAGCTGCTGATTGAGCAGCGACTAAAAAACCAACATTAGCTGATGATCCTTCTCTAACTGTTCCGGATTTTACTGGTCCGGAAAATGTAGTTGTACCCATAATTATAATCCTCCTAGTTTGTGAATCTAGTCTCTAGGCCGTCGAGTATACTCGTCTAGATTCTATTAAATAATTGTATACTAATTTAGATATAGCTCACTTTTGTATAGAGCGCAAGAGATTATGTAGCTTGGATTGAATTCCAGAATGTAGCGTTTTATTTAAGTGGCTACTGACACTTCAGGCCTTGAGCTAGCGATCTTAATTTTAAGATCTTCTAATCGAGCTTCTTCTAATTTGATCTGCGTAATAATTTCTTTAATCGCATGATCAATCTTAGTCATT
>Ga0080013_1002773_pt1 | contig 19791 bp, 10 predicted proteins | sample ETNvirenome_6_85_FD_69236 | JGI IMG/M metagenome (GOLD analysis project Ga0080013, IMG submission 69236) | Marine viral communities from the Pacific Ocean - ETNP_6_85 (SPADES assembly) (version 2) | ecosystem: Environmental > Aquatic > Marine > Oceanic | place: Pacific Ocean | collected 2013-06-19 | reverse complement strand
GAACCGGAAAGCTCCAGTGAAGTATCTGTGCAAGTTTCCCCGGGAGCTGACGTTGAGGTCGAAATAGGTTCTGACGGTAGCGTAGGAATTGATACCGGAGAAGTTGAGTTAGAGTTAGGCGGCGGCAGTGATATTCCTGAAGAGGAAGATCTACTTATGGGCCAAGAAGAAATGGTTCAGATGGAAAATTTCTTTAATCGATATTCCAAAGATAGAAAATTAAAGAATAGGTTGGATGAGCTTCACAAAAATGTAAGAACTCTTTCTACAACTCTATCCGAGGTTAATTTACGTACCTGTAAGCCAATTTATAGCCAAATAGCTACCATTTATTATGCTAATTTAGTAAAAGAGGCATATAAATTGTCTAATCAGATAATACTTATCAACGAGTCCATTGATGAGAGGCTCGATTATAAACTACTTTTAATACTTAAGGAGATTAAAAACATGTCAAGAAGAAGCGATGCAGCAGCATTCCGAAGGCTCTTCGAACAGCTGACCGCAGCAGAGGGCCTCTCGGAGCAAGAAGATGAACTCGATCTCGGCGCCGAAGAGGAAGTCGAAGTTGGAGAAGAAGAAGAACTGGAGATTGATGCTCCAGCAGCAGAATCCGCACTTGGAGATCTAGCCGCAGCAATGGGGCTTGAGGTCGTCGAAGAGGAAGAGGTTGATGTTGAAGAAGAGGTTGAAGTTGACCTCGAAGAAGGCGATGACGCCGGTGGTGAAGAAGATTCCGAAGAAGGAGCTGTCGACGAAGTATACGAAATCGATGAAGCTGCTATTCGCCGGGAGCTTCGTAAGCTTCGTAGACTTCGCGAGCAGGAAGAGGGACGTGCAGCAGCCGCTGACCCAGCTCTTAACCATGGCGGAGAAGACGAAGGAGACGCCTTTATCGATGTAGATGAGGATACACTCCTTAATGCACTCGCCGATGAGCTCGGAGATCCAGGCGTTCCGGTACCAACCGTAGAGTCTAGACGCCGCCGTAGAATGCGACGCGGAAGTCGTAGAGTAAATGAATCACGTAGACGCGCACCTCGTCGTAGAAGTCGTAGTACTAACGTTATTAGTGAAAGAGCTCGCAAGACTCAAAGAGCCAATGTACGGCTCAAGAAGCAGCTCCAAGAAATGAATCTTTTTAACGCAAAACTCTTGTTTGCAAATAAGCTCATGCAAAATCGTGCGCTTTCAACTAAGAGCCAGCGTGCAATCGTCGAAGCACTTGATAGTGCTAAGACAATCCGAGAAGCTAAGCTCCTTTATAAGAGCCTAAGTTCCTCACTTAACCGTAGTTCTGGAAAGACCCTCACTGAGAGTCGTTCCAGATTGCTCGCATCTTCATCCAGATCAACACGGTCCGGTTCTCCGGCTAATAATGGTGTTGTGGCTGATCGTTGGGCAGTACTTGCTGGACTTAATGAAGGCAAGTAGATCCAAACCTTCAAGTAATTTAAATTTTTAAGGAGAAAATTACAATGTCAAAGAAGTTTACATTAGATCAATTGACCGAGGGTATCCGTCAGCGCCATGTCGGCACCCAAAATCGCCAGTTGATTGAAAAGTGGGCTCGTACCGGTCTTTTAAGAGGACTAGACGGGACTACTAGAGAAAATATGGCAACGCTGCTTGAAAACCAAGCTGCACAGGTTCTTAGAGAGCAGAATTCTCTCTCTACTGGTGGTGGTAACCTCACCTCTTCGGGCGATGTCCGCGGATTCCAGAATATTGCGTTCCCAATGGTTCGTAGAGTTTTCGGTGGCTTAGTTGCTAACGAGCTAGTTTCCATTCAGCCAATGAGCCTTCCGTCTGGACTGCTCTTCTATCTCGACTATACCTATGGTACAGACGTTGGAGATAGTGGCGTCGGTACTGCTTCCTATCAGAAGGGTCAGTCGATTTACAACAAGCCCCCAGGAAAGGGAATTCGTTCCGGTTCACAGGGTGTTGGTGGTCAGTATGACCTTGCTGGTTCTGGTTATTCCAGAGTTCAGAAGGTTGCTGCAGGTGTTACAATAACTGCTTCCGGTGCTTATGCTGGTTCCAGTACTTGGTCAAACGCCAACAGGCTTGCCGCAACTGGTTCTGATGGTAAACTGCTTCAGTTTGATCCACAGATTACCAGAATGATCGAGGACAACTCCGGTGGTGCTGGTCTCCATGCTGGTGACGCTGTTTATGAGGCTGTTCTAGTTTCTTTCAGCAGTGGCAAGTTCTCTACGGCTGATTCTACTCTTACCAAGGAATTCGTCTTGCACAAGCAGGGTGGTGGAGCTGGTAGTGTTTACAAGCCTCTTAACAATGGCATCCAGGGTAATGCTGGATTTAATGTCATGAACATTAAGAGACTTAATCAGCTCGGTACTTGGTCAGGTAATTCATTCACGGCTAACTCGTTGCTAGCAGCTGGTGGTACTAACGCGCATCTCTTAATGATTTGCTCTGGCTCTAGTTCTTCGTCGACTGCTCAGGATACCCTTGATGTAGCTTACGTGTTAAGTTCTACTCTTAACGTCGGCTCCGATGGTGATGCACTTACCATTCCAGCCTTTGAGTCTAACTTCAGCGCTACTCCATCTCCGGCAATTCCAGAGATTGACATCAAGATTGAGTCCATAGCAGTAACTGCTGAGACCCGTAAGCTCCGTGCTCGTTGGTCTCCAGAGCTCGCTCAGGACCTGAACGCTTACCACAGCTTAGACGCTGAGGTTGAGCTTACTCAGATCCTCTCCGAGCAGGTTGCTCTTGAACTCGATAGAGAGATCCTTAACGATCTCCTTCAGGGTGCTAAGACCAATTATTACTGGTCCAGAGCTCCTGGCAAGTTCGTCAACAAGCAGAATGGTACTGAGATCGCCAAGACTTCTACGTCCTATCCAGGTCCTTCCTTCACTGGAACGGTCCGCGAATGGTACGAGACTCTGATCGAGACCGTTATCGATGTTGCTAATGAGATCCACCGCTTAACGCTACGCGGATCCGCTAACTTTATCGTAGTGTCTCCAGACGTTGCTACCATCTTGGAAGCATCAGTTCTTTATCGTCCATCATACAGCATTGACGGTGAAGGTCAGGTCGGAGCTCCAATGAACCTCGGAGCCGAGAAGGTCGGTACCCTTAGCAACCGTTTCACGGTCTACAAGGATCCATACTTCCCGCGTAATAAGGTACTCGTTGGATATAAGGGCGGAAGCTACTTAGAGACAGGATATGTATATGCACCTTACGTGCCACTGATTGTCACTCCAACTATCTTCGCACCAGAAGACTTCACTCCTCGTAAGGGCGTGATGACTCGATACGGTAAGAAGATGGTTCGTAATGACTTCTACGGTACCGTAACGGTCATGGATATCAACATTATCTGATATAGATAATAATCCATTATAACTGCGGGGCGTCCTTTTAGGGCGCCCCGTTTTTATTTTAAAAATAAGGCTTTAGGGTAATATTTAATATCAGCGAGGATAATAAAATGGCTACTGCTAAACCAAAAAATACTGTCGCTAGCGTTAATACACGCTGCGATGAATTAGAAAATATAGTATCTAGATTAGAAGCTAGAATTGTAGAGTTGGAAGAAAACTTAGATAAAGATTCAACCCCAGCGTCTAGTAATGATAACTGGAGAGAAAAAGTCGTTAGCGTTTTAAACGAAATGCCAGTTCTTAGAAGAGCAGTAGAAAGAAATAATCTCTAATTTTTTTCTATTTTTTTTTAGTTTCATACAGCGAGCTCTTATGTGAGAACTCACACGGAGAATTATGAGAGGGTTAATTTCCGCAGACATGAGCGCGGGTATTTTGGCTTATTTTCTATATACTTAATTTCGAAGTTAATGCTGGAGTATTAAGATGTCAACCTTCACACAAACATTAAATCCAACGCCATTTGGATTTTTTGATGATGACGTAGATTTTGCAAAAGATGCAAATTCTATTGTTACATTCGTGAAGAGAAAGCTTGGCGATGATATTCTATCAGTAGAGTTAACTAAAAAACAAATTTGGGCTTGTTTTGAAGAGAGCGTCTTAGAATATGGCTCTCAGATAAATGAATATCAAACAAAATCGCAGCTTTCTAATTTAATGGGAATGTCTACAGGATCTAATATTGAGCAAAAATATTCCCACGAGACCTTAGACTTTATGCTCAGGCTCGCGGAGCCGTACGCACAAGATGCCGGCATTGGTGGTTCTTATAATACTATGTCTGGTTCCATTATATTAACAGGGTCTCAACAAGATTACGACATTTATAGTGATTTAAAAGACGCAAATGGTGGTCTTATATTTTCTTCCAGTCTTAATAATAACGGATCAGGAAGGATGAAAATATTAGAAGTATATCACTACAGCCCACAAGCGGCATATAGATTTTTCGATACTACTTCTGCTATAAATTATCTTAGCAATGAATTTTCTTTTGAGTCGTTTACTCCAGAGACAGTGTTTTATGTACTTCCCGTTTTTGAAGACGTGCTGCGCGCCGGTCAAATGGACTTATCTAATAGAGTGAGGCGTTCTAATTATTCTTATAGAACGCAAGGCACTAAGATAAGAATATTTCCATCTCCCAGTTCAAACTTAAATGGTAAAAAAATGTGGTTGAGGGTTGGATTCGAAGCTGACCCCTTCAATCCAGCTTATAATGATGCGAGTATTTATGGCGTGTCTACGCCTGCTAATATTCCATATGGAAATATATCTTATAAAGTAATCAATAGTATGGGGAGGCAGTGGGTATATGAATACGCGCTGGCTCTTTCTAAAGAGTTATTAGGTTTAGTTAGATCAAAATTCAGCACCGTGCCAATACCTGGCGGTGATCTTCAGCTTGACGGCTCCACTCTTGTAACTCAGGGTAGAGAAGATGCAGATAAGCTGAAAACAGAACTTAGAGAGCTATTGGATGGATTAACCTACGATAAAATGCTTGAAGGAGAGGCTGCTAAGTCAGAATCTCTTAAGACTATTTTAAAGAATATTCCAGTTCCAATGGGCAAATGTATCATAGTTGGATAACTAAATGTCCCGTCTTTTCATCACCCCACGAGAACTAGATCTAATCTCTGATTTAAATAAAGAGATTGTGAAAGACGTTATTGGGCAAAAAATATATTATTATCATATCAGAGAAGATGTGAGTAATGTTCATGACGTTTATGAAGAAGCGCAAGAAAAAATATATGATCCGCCTATTGAAATTGGAGCTAGGGTAGAGTGGCAGCAGTCAGATTATACTACTACAAAGTTTGGTGTTGAAGAGGTCAGTAACCTAACTGTGTGGATTCAATATAGAGATGTTTTAGATAAAGGTATTACCATTGCAGATGGAGATTATCTAAGCTATGGAGACACATTTTTTGAAATTCTTAAAGTGCAGTGGGATAGTACGATATTTGGACAAATAGAGCACTCTACCGGGTACGTGCTGTCTTGCAAGCAAGCAAGGATAGGGTTAATCGATAAAGTTCCCTTTGGTCCTACAGATGAATCCTACAGTGACCCAGATGCCGTTCAAGAGACGTTTGTCCAACAGCGCGGATTTGAAAACAATAGACTTGGCCCAACTGCAGATAAAAGAGCTTTAATTGAACAAGGAAAGCTTGATTTACCCGTCTCTGGCGCTCCAGCTGAAGTATCTAAAAGAGGCTCTCCGGGTGGCATAGAATCATCATTCTATGCTGACGAAGGAGATAAGTCCTAATGTCTACTAAGCAGCGAACAGGCGCCAATCGTATGCCAGCTGGCGCTGATATTGATCCAGACTTTCACGTTCCATCTTGCACAGTAGAAGACGTAGACAGAGCAGTTTTCAACCTATTTGAAAAAGACATAACACTTCAATACTCTCTAAAAAAAGAGATGAAAAAAATTCCAGTCATATTCGCGACTGGAGAAAGATTCGCTGTTTTACGGCGTAAGAAGCCGCTAAGAGATAAAGTTGGAGCAACTATCCTTCCATTAATTTCTATATCTAGAACTGGAGTTAACCAAAAAGTAGATAGGGGAATGGCTACTAATCAAACAGTAGAGATGGTAGTTAAGAAAAAATTAAGCCCTAAAGATCCAGTTTACCAAAGATTACTAAATAAAGAAGGTTTAGAGCACCAGGATAATCGAGCTACCCCTGGCCACTATGTTAAAAACGTGGGTGGTGCTGAAGGTGGAGGGGCTGTTGCTGGAACGGTGGCGCGTAGACGCCCAGAGGGACTTCTTCCTTTAAAGATAAGACAGGGCAAATTGCTAGACGGCACGCAGCTAGGAAATAATTTCTTTGAAATCTATACCATGCCAGCACCAAAATACTTTACTGCAGAGTATGAAGTTACAATCTGGGCTCAATATACCCAGCAAATGAATAATATCCTTATGGCTATAATGAATTCTTATCACAGTAATGGCTCGCAGTCATTTAGGGTAGAAAGCGACAAAGGGTATTGGTTTGTGGCTTATTTAGATGCAGCTTTAAGCTCTGGGAATAATTTTGATGATTTTTCAGATGACGAAAGAATAGTAAGATACAGCTTCAATATGACTGTTCCAGGGTATATCATCAACCCATCATATCCTGGTGTTCAGCCAGGCCATCGAAGATATATCTCTGCGCCACAGATAAGTTTTGATATGACACAAGTCATGGCTATACCATCAGAGAAAGAAATTGAGGGTATTCAAAGTGGAGACCCGGAAGACTATATTTTAGATGATTTAAGAACGCTAGATGACCCTGAGTACTCTAGATTGGTAGCTAAGAGAGGCGTTGTGGCAGATAGTAAATTTTATAAAACAACCAGTATTGGTGGAGCCGAATCTGGTAGATCTCCAATGGTTGTTAAAAGAGTTGCGTATGATCCTCTTACTGGGGATGAAGTTAAACAAGAGTTAGAAATTAAAATGAGAAACCAAAGAAAAGGCGAGACGGTTTACCGAGAGCAAGTTACTTATAACTTGGGACAGTTAAAGATTGAGCCGCAGTAAATTATTATTAATCACAATATGAGAATTTTGAAGTTTACTTGAATATTTATGATAGACAGCACTAATGCTTGAGGAGAAATAAACCCATGGCCGAACAGACATTTCGTTCTCCAGGATTTTTTGAACAGGAAATTGACCTCTCTGCGAGGGAAAAAGCTCCTGTTGGAACGCCTGCAGGAATTATTGGTACCGCAGTAAAAGGACCAGCTTTTGTTCCAATTACCGTTGGATCGTTCGCTGATTTTGAGGCTAGATTTGGAGGAATAGATCCAGATCGTTACGGCCCATACGCAGTAAAAGAATACTTAAAATATAAAGACGCGGTAATGTACATGCGCGTCTTAGGAGCCGGTAGCAACGACACATCTTCAGAAATTGCAAACACCACCAATTTTGGTGTAGTTTCCAAAGCTGGGTTTAAGGTTACCGCTACAGCAGACTCTAACCATCACGGCCTATCAAAGGGCTGTGTGCAGTTTATAGTTGCAAAACACTATATCTCAGCTTCATACGAAGCTGTTGGATTTCCAGAGTTTACAGACAACTCTTCTTTCCCTGATCTAGGGAGTGGAGACGGTACAGTAAACTTAGTTAGAGGGGTGTTATTTACTACCACCGGCTCTAGAGCGGTAATTACTGACTGGAATACTCCAGTTTCAGCATCGCTGATTAATGCTAAATTTAACGGAACTCAAGCCACTAGATGCCAAAACGCTGGACTAGAGGCAAATAAGACGTTTAAGTTTATTCTTTCTTCTAGTACTGGTAAGCCCTTCGCGCAAGATGATGATCTTGCTGGAGTAAGAATATTTAGTGCATCTTTAGATCCTACTCTTCCATCTTATATTTCTAAAGTACTTAACACAGACCCACAGAAGTTTGAAGAGAAAGAGCACCTCCTCTACTTAGATTTTGCAGTAGAAGACGAAATTGCTCCAGTATCTAATACTGTTCATGCTATTGGTCTCTTGTCTGGATCCTCGAATTCCAACTCAATTGGATTAGGAGACAGCTGGTTAAATTCATTTGGTAGGTTCGACTCGAGATATACCACACCGAGTACTCCAGTGGCTACTTCTCAACCATACGGCGAGACAGAGTATGATTTATTCCACTTCGAGGCTCTCTCGGACGGTGCTTGGGCTAATGATAAGATAAAAGTGTCAATAGCTAATGTACGCGCATCTACTGATCCAAATGATCTTTATGGTACTTTCGAAGTACAAGTAAGAAGATTTAGCGATACTGACCTCGCCAAAGAGGTAATTGAAAGTTATCCCGAGTGTAACTTAGATCCAACTAGCGATAGATTTATCGCAGCTCAAATTGGTGATAAGAAGGTTAAATTTGACTTTGACTCTGAAGACCCAGATGAACAAAGATTAGTAATTTCAGGCAAGTATGCAAACAAGTCAGTTTGGATCAGAGTCGTCGTAAACCAGAAGGTTAATGATGCAGATGTTCCTGAAGATTCTCTTCCGTTCGGATTCCATGGAATTCCGGTTCTTAAGACAACTGATACTATGACTGATGTAGCAACTGGGCTGAGTTGGAATGGCACCGTTTATGGACACACTACAACTTCAAACGCTAGAATGTCATTAAGTCTAAGTTCTTCAGCAGCTGATGCTGGCGCTGGTACAATAACTGCAGTTTCTGGTTCAATTGTACCTCCGATCCCGATGAGATTCAAGTGCACCCGCGGACAAGTTCAAAATCTATTTACAGATGGGGCTGCACCTTCTTACGCTGGAGATGTTGGAAAGAATGAGAGAGTTGATTCTAGACTTTATTGGGGCGTCAAGTTTGAAAGATGTCCCCTCACAGGTTCTACTAACAACGCTGCAATGAATACCAATGTGTCTTCTTTGCCGAACCCAATGATAAGTGCACTCACTAAATTCCAGGGGTTCGTTAAGGCTGATAACTTAGTTAGTGGATCTGGAGCAAATCACTTTAACAATAACCACTTCACTTTAGCTCGAGTAGCTCTTTATAATCAGCTTCAAAGCAATCATATAACTCATATAACTGGCGCTGCCGGTGAGCATATGGTTCAAGCTGCGTATATTAGAAATGGAGCTTGGAATGGAAGTAATTATACGGTAAGCGATGGGACTAGAACCGGCCGAATTACAATGGCTACTCTAATTCATTCTAGCGCTATTCACTTTAATAGATTTACTGATTATAACAAGTTTACTATGCCATTTTACGGTGGTTTTGATGGACTTAACATAATGAATAAAGATATATCTCTTATGAGAGATAGAGCTGCATCTAAAGATCCAAACGGGTATGGCGGTGATGAAATCACTGGCGGCCTCGGGCTAGTGGGAACTAACAATGGATCTATGATGGGTAAGGGTAAGCAGAACAACTGCATATTCTCTTATCGCACAGCCGTCCATATGATGACAGATCCAATGACAGTTAACTCTAATCTTCTGGCGGTGCCAGGTATTAGAGATCCATTCATTACAGACTTTGCTAGCGATAGAGTAAAAGCATATTCAATGGCAATGTATGTTATGGATATGAGAGCTTATGATGAGGACGCAAATAGATTATTCACGTCTGATCCAGCTAAGCGAGATGTTAGAGAGACTGCTGAGCAGTTCGAAGGGCTTAGGATAGACAACAACTATGTTGCTACTTACTTCCCAGATGTTTATATTAACGATCCAGTTAATAATAGAAATGTCTTAGTGCCATCTTCGGTAGTTACTCTTGGAGCGCTAGCATTTAATGACACTGTAGCTTATCCATGGTTTGCCCCGGCTGGATTTAACCGCGGCTCTCTTGGAGAGGTAACAAACACACAAGTTAGGTTGACGTCTGCTGATAGAGATACTCTTTATGATGCAAGAATTAATCCAATAGCAAACTTCCCAAGTGGTGGATTCGTAATCTTCGGGCAGAAAACTCTGCAGATGGCTAAGAGTTCGCTAGATAGAGTAAATGTAAGAAGACTGCTGTTAGAAGTTAAGAGATTGGTTGTTCAGGTTGCTGACAAACTTCTCTTCGAGCCTAATAACGCTGCAACTAGAGCGAGATTCGTTGGTCAAGTAGCGCCGATATTAGCATTAATTCAATCGCAAGCTGGAATTGAAAAGTTCTCTGTAATATGCGACGATACTAATAACACTCAAGAAGATGTCGAAGGAAATAAGATGAACGGTCGAATTGTTGTAGTCCCCACTAGAGCAATTGAATTCATCGCCATCGACTTTATTGTCACAAATAGTGGCGTATTGTTCTTGTAATGAATAAATACTGTTAAGAGCACTTAGGAGCAAAAATAATGGCTGAATTAACCTTTAAAAGTCCTGGAGTAAGTACGAGGGAAATCGACCTCTCAGGACCGACCGCAATACAACCGCAAGGAACGCCCGCAGGAATAATTGGTACTGCCAATCAAGGACCTGCGTTCGTCCCCATTACAATTGCAACATATCAAGATTTTGTTGCTAAGTTTGGAGCCACTGATGGCGAGAAGTTCGGACCCCTTGCAATGTATGAGTGGATGCTAAACGCAAAGGCTGGAACATATTTAAGAGTACTTGGAGTTGGAGATGGTAAACAAAACCTAGCTTCAGCCGGGTCTGATTCGAACAGCAATGCAATCCCAGCTGGCGGAGTAAAGAACGCCGGCTTCATAGTTGGCTCGCAGCAAGTAAAAGATAATGGCTACCTTGGCCATAATGCTTATGCTAACTATGGATCTAACGGAGGTAGTGGAGCTACTGCAGTTGGCGGAGCGGGTAGAACTTACTTCCTCGGTGCATTTATGTCCGAGTCAAATGGTAGTAATTACTTCAGCTCTGCTGGCGTTCAGCTTTCGCCGAGAGCAGAGCCGATTGTTAGAGGCGTGCTAATGGCAGCTTCCGGCGTTTTACCAGCTCTTTCTGGAAATTATGCTCTTGCTAACAGTGCAAGCACGATATCTCAGGCAGATTTTGCGGCTGGATACAACGGCGGGGCTCCTATCGGGTCTATTAATATAGAAACCACCAATGATTATTTCTTCGTTGTTATCTTAAATGGACACAAGCACACTTCAGAATATCCAAATGTTATAACGTGCTCGATGTCTCCCAACAACTCTAACTTCTTCCCCACTGTTTTAAACACAGACCCAACGAAGATTCAAAACGCCGGCCATTATCTTTACGCTAGATACGATATTGACACCGCTCTTGCAGTTATTACTGGCTCTGGAATTCTTGCGAATCACCAGAGTAGTTCTATAGCCAATAGAGAATCTTCAGTGTTCATGGTTACATCTTCATACGCTGCGTGGAATAATGGTAGCGCTGGAACAGCCACTTACGTTGGAGTTCCAAACTATGAAAACTTTAGTACTAGATTTAGAACCGCATTTTCTCCTTGGATTATATCTCAGAAGTTCGGCGGCAAGTTTAAGAATCTATTCCAGATTCATGCCTTAGATGATGGCGATTACGCTAACTCGCTTTGGAAGGTCTCGGTAGAGAATATTGCTAACTCTAATATAGATAATGATTATGGTAAGTTTGACTTAGTAGTAAGAGGCTTCGGCGACACTGATACCGAGCCACAAGTTCTGGAGTCATTCCGTGGATTGACTTTAAATCCAAATGATGAAAATTATATTGGAAGAAGAGTCGGAGATATGTACGCATATTTCGATTTTGATAAGTCTGTTGCCAGTCAAAAACTAGTTATAGAGGGTGCACATTCTAATAAATCAGTTTATATAAGAGTTAAAATGGACAGTGAAGTGGATAATGCCACAATGGACAAGACAGCTCTTCCAACTGGATATAGAGGTCCACACCACTTAGTAACTTCTGGATCGTCAACAAGAGGAAACGGCGGAACAGTTCTTTCTTCTCCATCCTATCCAGTAGCTTACGATGGAAATGCTGCTGCCGGCGGAATTTTAGCCGGTGGAGTCTGGGGTGGAAACATTACAACCCCACCAGTTCCAGTAAGAACTACGGTAGCAAGAGGAACAGGAACCACAAAGCGCTCTGATCCAGATCTATACTGGGGAGCGATGTTCCAAAAGGTCGATAGCATTGCAGAACCCAACAAAAATACGGTATTAAATGCATCTTTTGCTGGAGCTTTTACTAAGTATTTCCCGGACTTCGGTACTGGGATTGAAAAAGCTTGGCAGGGTGGAAACACTGGAACTGAAACTAAGAGCGGCTGCGTGCTGGATTCAGACTTGTTTAATAACAACTTGTTTACTCTGGAAAGAGTGCAAGTATTAACTAAGTCGTCTGGCGACATAGTAGATTCTAATGAGTGGCAAGCAGCTACTTATATGAGAAATGCTGAGTTATCTTCTAGCCTCGAAAAATCAGATGCAACGTTCCACCAAGGAAGGTTCTTAAACGTAGCCAAAGACTTTGGCCAGCAAGCTTCAAAGAAATACTTTAAGTTTAGCTTTTTCGTCCAAGGAGGGTTTAACGGAGTTAACCTCTTTGATGATGATAAATCTAAGATGCTATCAGTTGCTTGTAACAGAGAGATTGATGATACTAATCAGGGAGCTACTGCAGCCCCAACGGTTGGTACTTACAGAAAAGCTTTGGACGTAATGGCTGAAAAGAGTGATGTAGATATTCAGATTCTTGCAGTTCCAGGAATTAGAGAATCTAATGTAACTGATCACGCGCTAGACAAAACTGAAGAGAGATTTGATGCAATTTATATTATGGATATTGAAGAGAGAGATACCCTAAATAACGTTGTAACATCTTCAGCTTCAGAGATTGGTGTTAATAACACTGTTGCAGACTTTAAGAATAGGACTATGGACAGCTCTTTTGGAGCGGCATATTTCCCAGATGTTATAATTAAGGATCCAGCTACTTTAACTAACTTAAGGTGTCCACCATCTGTGGCGGTTATTGGAGCATTTGGCCTTAATGACAAGGTTGCTTATCCATGGTTCGCACCTGCTGGATTTACTCGAGGCGCGTTGAAAGATGTTCTCGAATCTCAAGTTAAGTTAAGTCGTAATAATCTTGATGCTCTTTACGATGCTGATATCAACCCAATTACTTCGTTCCCCGACACAGATGGGACCGTTATATTCGGACAGAAGACGCTCCTCGCGGCTGCATCTTCATTGGATAGAGTAAATGTGAGAAGACTTCTCATTGATATTAGAAGAAAAGTAAGAAAAATTGCTGATACCTTCCTCTTTGAACCAAATAGAGAGAGTACTTTGGCAAGATTCTCAGCTGCAGTTAATCCAGTTCTACAAAGGATTCAACAGCAGCAGGGACTTGATAGATTCAAGGTAGTAATTGATACTACCACAACCACCCAGGCTGATATTGAAAATAATACAGTGAGAGGAAAGATATTCCTCCAGCCTACAAGATCTGTAGAATTTATTTCGCTTGACTTTGTTGTCACGAATAATGGAACAGAGATATAAAAAACTTAGAGATATAATACTTAACTTATAAGTGATTAAGGAGAAACTACAATGGCCGAAACTCTAGCAGTACAGGATATGCTTCCGAACAAGTTTGAACCCAAAAGAAAATTTAGGTGGGTTTTTGCTATCGAGGGCATTGACGCTTTCTTAATGAAGGCAGCAACTAGACCAAACATGACTTTTAGTGAGCAGGAGCTTCACTTCATCAATTCCAGAAGATACGTCGCTGGAAAGATGAATTTTGATCCTATCACTGTAACACTTTACGATCCTATCGCTCCATCTGGAGCCCAACAGGTAATGGAATGGGTAAGAACACATTTCGAATCTGTTTCTGGTCGTGCTGGTTACGCAGACTTCTATAAGCGAGACTGCCAGATCAAGATGCTTGATCCGGTTGGTACCGTAGTAGAGCTCTGGGACCTCAAGGGTTGCATGCTCAACAACGCCAACTTTAACGATTTAGATTATACTGCGGAAGATCCAACTGAGATTTCGCTGGGAATCAGATTCGATAATTGCGTACTACAATACTGATTGTTTTTTAAAACTCTTAAGTTTTTCTTTAAACCTAAACTAAATTTGGGTACCACGTCTGTGGTGCCCTTTTTTATTTAACATTATCGATTTTTATGGAAGAATAATAATTAATCCTATAGCTATGGAGTTAAACTGTGTCAGATACACCAGATAGATCAAAAAGAAACGAAGTTTTTACCGGAGGCCAGGGTCCTTCCCAGCCTTCAGATAGGCCAAGTATGCCAACAAGCAATGTCATGAAAGATGACTTTGGTTTCGAAATCCCAGTAGAAACTGTGCCGTTGCCATCTAATGGAGTTACCTATTCAGTAGATTCTCCTATGCACCTTGCAGAAACTGTTCAGATTAGAGCTATGACGGCTAGAGAAGAAGATATTCTAACCTCCAAAGCTTTGATTAAACAGGGCACAGTTATTACTCACCTATTAAGATCATGTATAGTATCCCCAGGGTTTGATCCGGATGATATGCTAACTGGAGACAGAAATGCTATTATGACCGCACTTCGAATTACAGGTTACGGAAAAGATTACAAGGTAGAAGTAGACTGTCCAGCATGTGGGCAGAGGTCTAAGCAAGATTTCGATCTCTCAACTCTTAATATTATGAGACTTCAGGAAGATCCAGTTGCTATTGGGTCTAATGTTTTTGAAAAAGAGCTTCCAGTAACAAAGAAGAAAGTTCGCTACAAGTATCTTACTGGCCAAGTAGAGCAAGAAATATCTACCATTAATGAAAGAAAGAAGAAGTCTGGTCAAGTTGCAGATTCATTAGTTACTACAAGATTAAGCTATTCTATAATTTCTGTTGACGGAATAACCGATAGATCTAAGATTGGATTCTTTATCAGAAATATGCCAGCTAGAGATTCTCTATTTTTAAGAAAGCATATGGATAAAAATGAGCCTGGAATTGAAATGAAGGCATGGATGGACTGCAACTCGTGCCTCGAGCATTCGGAGGTACGGTTGCCACTAGGCGCCAGCTTTTTTTGGCCTGACTCCGAGTCATAAAGAGATATTTTTAGAGCATGCTTTTTTGCTCATGTACTATATGGGTTTCTCTTTCATAGAGTGTTACAATATTCCTATCTGGCAAAGAATTTGGTTTATTGAAAGACTCAACAAAGAAATTAAAAAAGCAAATGGTTCTCGCGCTGCGCATGATAATGACGCAGAAACAAGGGCCATGCAAGGTAGACATAGGCAGCAGCCGCCAGCTAAACTCCGTAGGTTTACATAATTGAGTGATACTTATTATCGCTGGAGGTTTCATTATGTCAGATGATAAGAAAAAACTTTTTGCAGCTTCAGCTGCATATATACTTGGACTTAAGCCGGCAGTTAAACTGAAGGGAACGTCAGGGAAGACTGTTGCATATAGAGAGGTACTCGAGGCTTCTAGAAATCTGTATGAAGCTTTAGAAAAAGAAGAAAGTTTTGAAAAGGTCGACCGCCTTTTAGAAGATAAAAAGTACAAAGCTACTAGATTTGCCAGTAAGGTCGGTTTTAGATGGCCATTTTAACCTTAAAAATAAAACTTATAGATTATTTAGAATAGAGATTTTGTCGGGGTAAATATTTATCTATACAAATCTATTAGGATAGTCTTTTGGCCAAAAACGACGACTTAAGCGCACAGGCATCGTTAGAACAAAGCATCAATGATGCTATTGCTAATCGAGCCGGTTTATTAAAGCAGATGAATGCGGAGATGTCTGCCCAGCTGCAGATGCAGCTTGAGCTATGTGCGGCATGCGAAGCTGGTCCTGATTACGCTGCTAAGACCGAAGAGCTCGGTGGAATGACTGAGGCTATTAGGGGCGCTGGTGATGCTGCCTTAGAGGGAGCTGGCGGTGCTGACAAAATGGCTAGCGCTCTTGGTAAAGCTGGTAAATCTGGCAAAGGGATGGGTAAGTCTTTCATGAAAATGGGAGCTGTGGCCGGAATGTTTGCTGGGATTGCCAGCGCGGCTAAAAAGGTTCAAGCTACAGTCTCAGCAATGACAGGAGGTCTGTCTACTGCTGTTAGCTTTATTCAAAAAACAGCTACGGGTGTTTTAACCGGCTTATCTGGTACTATGGGTTGGCTCGCATCCCAAGCCCAGGCCGGAGGCGGCGGAGCGGACGCTATAGGCAATGCGTATGAAAAATTAAAGGAGACTGTGGGCGGAGCCGGCGAAGAATTCGATGCTGCCCACGCCGCAATTGATAACTTAAGAGATGGCTCTGCCACTGCAGCCATGTCAGGAATAAATCTTTCAACCATATATGGTAGAGGCTCAGGCGGCGTCGCGAAAGCAATTGCAGACGTCGGCACGATAATGGGTGAGGCTGGCGATCAAGCCCAATATTTAACTGAACTCATAGAGAAAAATACTGGCGCTATGCTATTAGCCAATAAAGCGCTAGGTCTTTCGGGAGAAACTTTAGCAGCTTTCGGTAAAAATGCATCGTTGACTGGCACGGATGTTGGAGAGTTTACAGATTCAATAAACCTCCAGACAGCCTACATGTCTAAGAAGTTTGGTATTAACGTTAAGAAAATGGGCAAAAACATTGGTGAGATGACGAAGGATTTCGCCACCTTCGGAACAATGACACCCAAAGAGCTTGCCACTACGGCTGCGTACGCAGATAAATTAGGAATATCCATTAAGGCATTGCAGGGAATCACTGCAAAGACTGATGACTTTGAGGGTGCTGCCATGGCCGCAGCTGAACTTGCTGGTTCCTTTGGTATGTCTATTGATGCGATGGAATTGATGACAGCTGACCCGGCCGAGAAGGCTGAGATGGTCAGGAAGGCCTTCCAAGAGACGGGCAAGGACTTTGCCGAGATGAGCCGCCAAGAGAAGGCTCGCATGGCGGAGATCACTGGCATGGGCGCAGATGAACTTGCTGGAATGTTCGACCCCGCAAATGCTGATATCGGTCTAGATGACATGGAAAAAGCAGCAGACGAAGCTGCCAACGGAGCAATGACTCAGCAAGAGGCGACGGAAGAGCTCACAAAATCCATCACAAAATTGATCGAGGCTAGCGGCGGTTTAACCAAGATGAATGGTCCTTTTGATGCACTCCTCAAAGGCTTCAGCGCTGGGATTATGAAGTCTAAAGAAATGAGACTAATATTCTCTAACTTGCGCAAGACCATGAATATCATGTATAACCTTGGTAGACAACTAGGTCAGGCTTTTATAGATATGTTTCCTGGTGTAAAAGATCTCCTTGGTGGCGTAGCAAAATTATTCGATCCAAAAAGATATGGAAAATTTGCAGCATCAATCTCGAAAGCTTTGGCAATTTTTAGGAAAAAGCCAAGTGATCCAAAAGTTTTTATAGCCAGCGTTGGAAAAGCATTCAAAGAATTCTTTGGTGATGGTGGCGAAGCCATGACAATGATCAAAACTGGCGCCAAAAAGATGATCATCGGTATTATTGATGGCTTAGCTCTTCTACTGCCGATGGCAATAGGGGCGCTTACTAGCATGGTGAAAGGAATAACTACTTGGCTTACCGAACCAAAAAAAGAAGTAGAAGACGGCGCCACCGAAGGTTTTGGAGCTGCTATATGGGGAGCAATCAAGGGCTTGGGCGCTGCTCTCCTACCAGCACTTGGCGATCTTGCTAAAGCGGTCGGCACTCTATTTATGACGCTTTGGAAAACTAAAGGTCCTGAGATAATTGCAATCGGTAAGGCTGCCCTGGGAGCCATGCTTGGAACATTATTTCTTGGTGGCGTTGGTGGAGCACTCAAAGGCGCGCTAATTGGAAAAATGGCTGGTGGTATTAAAGACAAACTGGGTAAAACACTCAATAAAGGTCTGGGAGAAACATTCGCAGACTCTTCTAAAAACTTAAGTAAGATGGGCGCTAACATGGGAGACGATGCTGCCAAAATGGGAACTAAAATGTTCTCCAAGATGGGCGGCGTTCTCGGTAAAGTCGGCGGCCCTCTAGCTGTTGCTGGCGTAGCGCTGAGTATGTCTGAAATGCGCGATAAGATGGACGAACAGTTTGAGATAGGTACCGGAGAGTCTGAAAAGAAAGCTGGAATGATGGCAGCTGGAATCGTCAGCTTCCTAACTATGGGACTAGTGCCTGATGATATCCTGATGAAAATAGGGCAAATAACTGCCGATATAATGACAGCAATAGGCAGCCTGGCTGATAAGATAGGCATGGGTGGGATTTTTGATGAGTGGCTAGAGCATGTCGGCGCTGTTTTCGATATCCTCGCCGGTTTGGGTGATGTTATAATGGGCGTATTCACTGGCGATAGTGATAAGGTTGCTGAAGGCTTTAAGAGCATGTTTGATGGACTAGTAGAAATGGTCCTCGGCTTGCCGCAAATGTTATGGGAATGGGCAAAATTTCTGTTGCCCGTTCTTGGAAAAGCTGGTTTATGGCTCATCGGCGCAGCATTTAAATTGTTGTTCATGTATATTCCTAAAGCAATATGGACATTAATCACAGGGTTGGGCAAAGCAATTGTGGACGGCCTCATAGCCATTAAAGATATGGTAATTACTGCGTTTCAAGGTATATGGAAATTTATAACGGACGGCGAATTCCAAGATCAAATGATTCTGAAGATGATAAATGCTGCCGAAGGCATGGTTAACGGATTAATAGACGGTCTATCTAGCGCCATAGCTTACGTAGCCCAATGGGCTGCAGATCTGTGGGCAGAGTTTAAAGCTTTCTGGGGAATTAATTCAGATTCTACAATGATGGCAGATGCCGGAACCAATCTAGTCGGCGGACTTATGAGCACGCTTTCTGAATTGCCGCAAAAAATATTAACAATGGCAAATGAAGCTTGGGATTTTCTTACTGGCGTTTTTGATAAGGCGTTCGACGTCGGAAGTGAGATTGTATCTGGTATAGTAGAGGGCATGGCTAATCTTGGAGACAGCCTGCTTGAGATTGGCGAAGAGGCTTGGGGTGCAGTAACAAGCTTCTTTGGGATTGCCTCTCCCTCTAAGAAAGCTGGAGAAATGGGTGATCAAATTACAGCAGGAATGGTAGATGGTCTAAACGCTATTCCCGAAAAAATGTTTAGCGTATTCAAGAAAGGGCTAGATATTGTTTTAGAACTATTTGGATTAGATGGTTTGAAGCCAATCGTTGATAACGTGTTTAATGTTATGAAAGATGTAGCTATGTCTGTAATAAGACCGTTTATGGAAATGCAAGGTATTTTAATGGACGTGCTTATAAAGCCGTTTACGATAGCGTTTGATGTAATTCACAACTTATTTACTGGCGGTATAGGTGCAGCTGTGGATGCTTTCGTAGATGGCGTTAAAGGCGCGTTTATGAATATAGTAAATCTAGTTCAAAAAGCTGGTGAAGTTCTCTGGAATTATATCACTATGCCATGGCGAATGGCAGCTAATATGATTTATGAATTCTTGCCGGGTAAAATGAAAGACGTCATTGACTATATGAAAAATATAGTAATGGAGGGTGTAAGCAAATTAGCGAATATTTTTGGAGCTATGGGATCTAAAATGATCGGCCCACTAATGGATTCCTTTGAATCTATTAAGGGATTCATAACTGATGTATTTAGCGGCAAAGGGATAAAACAATCGTTTAAGAAGATGGCAAAAAATGTTAAGATTGCTGTTATGGAGATGATAGATGTATTTGTCTCGTTCTTACCAAGGATTGTTGACGTTATAGCGCAAACTTTTGAAAAAGTCTGGAATTTAGTACAAGAAGTAATTAGTTTTGAGAAATTTGGCGAGCAGCTTAAGGGCGTGATAGACGCTGTTATGAATTTCGGTGAAAAAATAATATACGTTCTTTGGTATCCT
>Ga0080013_1002772_pt1 | contig 19793 bp, 17 predicted proteins | sample ETNvirenome_6_85_FD_69236 | JGI IMG/M metagenome (GOLD analysis project Ga0080013, IMG submission 69236) | Marine viral communities from the Pacific Ocean - ETNP_6_85 (SPADES assembly) (version 2) | ecosystem: Environmental > Aquatic > Marine > Oceanic | place: Pacific Ocean | collected 2013-06-19 | reverse complement strand
GTCTTTTAGTTGTAAAAAGTCGTGTATATACTTGCGAAAGCCCCTTACTTGCTCTGTATGATGTATTGGAATTATAACTTCTATATCATTTTCTGAATATATGTATATTGCGGATAAATTTGACGTAGATACATGGTGTTGAGAATTACAGAATATAGGTACTAATAAAGTTTTTTTATTTTGTATATCTTGCAATATTGCAGTAACTTCTTCGTCATGATCCAGTATCATATATTAATAATAAGAAAAAAAAGTTAAATAGCCGAATCATTAATATCTGGTGGTATTATTATATCATTAAGTCGATTTGCTTGAGAAATCAATGATCGTTCAGATGTAGATTTTGATGTATTATATATATTTATTGTTTTTAAACCAGTTTTTAATTTTTTATATTCTAAAATCGCTAGAGATATTTTTCTAAAAGGTTTTAATTTTTTAGATTTGCCAGCTTTATATTGTTTCAATGTATATACTTCACCAGTTGAATATGTATGATAAAATCCTTTATATTCTACATTGTCAATCATAAATTCATTACCAAATGTATATAAGTTAAAATTAATTTCATTTGGTGGATAATATAATTTATTTCTCATATCATACTCCTACTATGGGTCTCATAAAACAATTAATTTGTGTATACCATTCATTTTCTTGTGTTATTGTATGTGTAATATCTTTAACAACACATACTGTGTTAATTCTATAATTTGATGGTAATATATCAAAATTTAAAACGTCTCCGTATCGGAATCCATTAATACCATCTATAGTAAATGAAACTTCAAATGGAAATATTGGAGAAATTACTTTTAATGATTCAGAAATTCCTTCTGCAGGTAATTGTATATATTTTTTTAAAGCTTTGGCTAAGTTATCTTTATTTGTATCTGAAGATTCTTTTCCGAAATCAATTTTTGCTTTTTCTAATTCTATAGATCCTTCTAAAAATTTTTTGCGGTATTTTTTATTTATTTTTTTTACGGTTGCCGCAGAAGCATGACTATACATTACATTAAGATATGGTGCTATATCATCTTCTGAAATATCATCTGGCTTTTGGTTAAGTGTATATGTTAATGCTTGTACGTTTGCTGGCATTTTAGCACTAAAACTAAAATCTCTTACTAATGTTCCTAATGTTGTTCCTTCAGGCGTAGGATCTTTTAATTGCATATTATTTATAGCATCTGAATTAATATTGGTAATTCTAGCAGTCATTGGAATAATATAGGGTGTTACTTCTGCTTTTGTTTTTTCATTTCCAGCATAATTTGCATCATAATATAATAATTGATTATTAAATGCTGGATCTGGATGTGTTATTAATTTCATTAATACTGCACCAGCTGTTGCGTTATTAATAATATTACTAATATATTCTAAAAAATGATTAACTGTAACTTTTGCTGCTGTAGTTTTAGAATTTTCCATGAAATAATTTTCTATTAAGTCTAAATTTAAAAATATTCGACTTGGAAATCCAATTGAAGTTTCAGCTCCATGTATATCTTTAATAGTACCATAATATCCAGGCCATTTATAAGATTCTCCTTCATGAGTACCTAATATATCTTTTAGAAATATAATAGATCCATATTTTTCAGTAGTACCCCTTGCATCATCACTTGGAATCAATAAAACATTTGTTGGATCAATTGAAACTAGATTTGGTAAATAATTACTATAACATAATTGGTCCGAACAAATAATTTTTGCGTCATCTGCAACATCGTCTGTCAATGAAACAATCTCATCATTGATAAATTGTATTAATGTACCTAATGTTATAAATTGACTCCATCCTGACATTGATCCATTATTAGGATCAGGTGTGGTATCTCCTTGTAAAAACCATTGATCTGTATGTTTAAGTTTGCCAGAATCATCTTCTTCATAATTTGATGGACATATTCTAAATTTAGATTCAAAAACATCTAATAATTCTCGTTGTTTTATAGTATAATCTTGTTGCAATACGTCATATGTTAAGCCAGTTGCCCAAAATGAAAATTGTTGATACGGATGGTCTGGAGGAAGTTGTGTTATTTTATCTACACTTATAAGCTCATACGTATCTCCGATTTCTCCAGTATGACCTGTGTTTGCAAATGGATCAAATGGTACATCTTTCAATTCAGGATGAGAAGTAATTACTTCATATGATCGATCTACTCCAGATAAAGCACCTATTTGTCCTTTGGTTGCTGATGTCCCTTGTGTTACTGCAGCTCCAATATAATTTCCGGTTGGTTGCATGTTTTCGTCTCGTGATTCCCAAGTATCGGCATCTAACCCGGTGATAGCCCCAATTTCGGGAGTCCACTTAGTGATAACTTCAAATTCTGGAAACCCATATGCAACAATATCTGAAGTATTTAATAATTGTGAAATTGTCTGGAATCGATTACATACATCGATCATTGTTACTAATTTATCGTAAAATTGTAAAGATGATTCACGTTTATCTAATAATTTTTGAAATAATCTTGCTTCTTCTTCAGTTTCAATTCCAATTTGTGGGCCAATTGGTTTTTTTGGTTTTAACCACGGAATTGCATCTTCAAATTTTTCTCGCATAGCCGCTTCTTGTTGTAGAAGTTTTTCTTCTGCTTCTTCCAGTTTTGCAAGTTCTGCATCTAATTCAGTTTCATCTATTTCAACAAAGTTTTCTAGTTCTTTATTAATTACTTGCTCTTCAACTTTTTCTAATAATTCTTCTGCCCAAGTAGGCCCCTGTTTTGCAAGACGTTTTTGTTCAAGTTTTTGTAGGATTGAATCTCGTTTTTGTTTAAGCACATTAATTTTTTTCTTTATTTTATTTAATAATGGCTTAATTTTATTTAATAGTTTTTGTTGTCTTTTTCTTCTTTTTTCTTGTTTGTCTAATTTTTTTAAATCTTTTTCTGAAAGTAACTCCGGCACTTCCATGTTGTCTGCTTCTTCCTCTTCTATCAAACGCAATTCTTTATCTAAAATTGCGAGCTCATTTTCTAATTCAAATTCTTCAATTTCTTCTGCTGTGAATATTTCTTCGTCTATTATTTCAATTTCTTCGTCTTCTTCTTCTTCTTCTTCTTCTTCGGTTGTTGTCTCTTCAGTATTATTCATTATCATACTCACATCAGTAAATATATTTGTAGTTCCTCTAATAGTTATAGTAACTAATGCAGTATAATCTGTTTGTATATTTAAATCAAAATGAACAATAACACCTTCAAATGTTATTTGATTCATTTTACTTATTTCAGTTAACTTTTGTTGTACTTGTTCGTCTGATATATCATATAATTTTTTTATTTTTTCTGCAGATGGTAAAATTTTTGATGTTAAGTGTTTATCTGTAATTACAGCTTCAGGTGGATGATTTACATGTAATGATACTGCACGGCCTGGTCTTAATAAAATTTGTTCTATTGTATCTAAATCTCTCTGTATATTAGGAATATTAATAACAATAGTAGCATTATTAAATAATGCCATTGAATGATCTCCCGTAGAAATTGAAGTATTAACAATATATGGAGGTATTCTTTTTTGCACATTTCCTCTTCTATAACTAGCTAGGCCAGCATTGCCGTCTGTTGGTGTAAACTTTGTTCCTTTATGTTCACGCGCCAAAGCTGGCAAATTCATCCATTCTATTCCTTTTTTTCTGCGAATTTGTGATGCATCCGGATCTGTTACTTCATTTAAAAATCCAGTATCTCCTGATGGTTGATAATGATTGTCTCTGACATTCAAACCGCCCAGTGTTAATATAGGATCTCCTTTGGGTTCAGGTCCGTCATAAGCTCGTATTTCTGCATTGGCTAATTTACCAACCATATAATTTATATCTCGATTAGTTCTATTATATCCAGCTAAACTTCGAGCTGTTAATTCTTTTTGTAAATTAGTATCAACTTGTGTATAAAATATATCGCCTGGCATATTATCGATTTTTATTTATAATTTCTATTTCGTCTAAAACTCTGTCTTTATCTGGTACTCGTATTGTAGTACCAGCTGGTACTATTAATGTTCCTTTACCTACATTATTTACAGTTGCAATAATCCACCAGAGTGTTGGATCACCATAAAAATCATTAGCTATTTTATCTAATCGATGTGGCGATGTTGTTTCGATTATTGTATCAGATGAATTAAATCCAGCTGATATTAACACTGTTTTTAATCGACGAATTCCGTCTGCATTTTTTATTATAGGTGCAATATCATATCGTTTCATCGTTATTGTTTTCCTTTTTCATCTCTTACGGTAGTTGCCGCATCGGCACCTGTTATTCCCTCTTTTGTAGGTTTAGGGACACTATTTTTCACATCAGATAACCAATCTTTTTCTGTAGAAGCTTCTATTACAGTTCCATCAGGTTGTATTCCGGTTTTTCTTCGCATGTTCTTATCATATGTATGTTTATCACCTAATGAATAAAACGCTCCGCCTTTTTCTGGTAATTCATTTGTAATTATATCTAGTCCCATTGAAACTGTTATTTTATGAGGCACTTGTTTCATTTCCGGGTCTTGTTCTAAATTTATTTCCCAGGTAGTATCGCTATCTACTAATGTATATGATAGCGAATTAATTATAGCTGGTGTTGAAACGAATAAATCTCCAACTGTTACTCTTAACCAAGGAGCTATTAATGATATAGAATTATTCTTATATTCTGGAGCAGTATATCCTGCTAATGCATTTAGTTTACGAAATATAAATTTCATTTCATCTCTAGATGTAGCATATACAGTAAAACCTAAATCAATACTTCGAGCATATCCACTATAATGAAAATTTGTATCAGCTCGGCCTAAAATGCTAACAGGAGCCCATGAAGGAGAGAATGTATCACTAAAACTAGTTAATGTTGATCTGAAAACTATTACATCATCTACCGCATCTTTGTTTCCTATATGTGCATTTGGTCCTGTAAAGAAAAATTTAATAAAATCATTTGTATGACCATGAGGATTTGCTCCTAAGAATCGAGTTGCAGTTTTAACCCAATCTCCCGCTTTGTCCATCAGTTTTCCAAATTTTGATTCTTTGGCTTCTGGATGTGGTTTCCATCGATATATATTATGATGATTTCTACGACTTGCATCTATAACATTAACTTTATCTCCGCGGAATGTATTTACTCTGTTAACTACAGATCTAACTTTTTGCATGCCTGTTAATTTTTTCCACGAACTACTACGACCAGCCATTGTTTTAACAGTAAAATCATTTCTTAATGCAGGTGCACCTTGCGTTCCTAAACCATAATAATTATCTACATTATATAAATTATATATTCCAACTGTAGCTGCTTGTGCAGCCATGGTTGCACCTTTAACACTACCTCTTAATGATGCACTTAAACCATCAACTTTTGTTGAGAAAATATTAGGAGTTTTTTTTAATTTTTCACCAAATGATTGATCTCCTTTAAAAGTGAAACGTCTTGTTCGAAAATCGGGGTATGGTACCGGAACTCCGAATGGTCGGCTATTTAAATTTTCAAATGGAGCTACTGCATATACACTTTGTTCTTGCCCTGCTTCAGCAGCTGCTGTATTAACATATGAATTTAAACCGGACATTCCTAATCCAGATGTAATTAATTTTCCTCCAAAAGAAATTAATCCTCCTGCAATTTTTCCGCCGGTTAAACCGTCGTCTGCACTTAATCGAATTTTTTTGTTAGTATTAAGTAACATGTAATCCGGGTGTCGACCTTTATATGTAGTTTCTGGTAAGTCTTCTTGTTTTTTCATTAATGTCTCCCGCTTTGCATTGAATATCCTGGGTGTTCTACTTTAAATGTTGCTTGAGAAAGTGCTTTTACAATTTGTTGTGCTAAAACCGCCATGGATTGATTACCAGATGTTTTAGGAAGTGGTATTGGGTTTTTTTGTTTTTTTGGACCAGGTATCACAGTTTCACCAGATGTTAATCTTGCCATGAATGTATCATTTGGGTATCCTGGCGGGACAACTCCTCCTTCCAGCATGCCGGACGCTTTATTAACAGTAACTTGTTGTGTTGGTACTGTCATGTCTTCGATTTTACCTCCGGTGGCGATGGATGTCAACCAAGTTGGAAATTTATTTTTCAACATGGTAGCAAAATTAGTTCCTGCAGTTGTAGCACCGCCCATTGCTAACCCGAATTTTTTAAACTCTGTAAAAAGGACGGACTCCTTGTCAAGTAAGTGACCGAATTTTTGCACCATTAAATTTCCAAAGTTTTGACTGGCATCTGTCATTTCTTTTGAAAAATCCGAGCCTTCTCCGAATTGTGCTTTGATTTTTTCTAATACACCACCTGTTCCTGTAATACTTTTTCTAATGTCTTCATTATATGTAATTGGTTTGAAAACATAATCATCACCAACCACGTCCATGTTTTGCACATATATACCTTCATCAACTATACTTTGCAAATATTCTTCTGAACGTTTAAGAGTTGTTCCGGTATCATCGGTTTCCATTATTTTTGCAAAAGTATCCGATTTTATATTCATCTCTTCTAGTTTCTTTTCCAGTTTTTTTCCAGATAATTTAAATAATTCTGGTGCGCCGATGCCTTGTAACAATTTACGTTTTTGCATCATTTTGTTAACTTGTTCTAACTCAATATCATATGTCTTGGCAAATTGTTTACGCAACATTAAATTGTTTTCCATTTTGCCGCCCATTTTTTCTACACTTTCATATAGAATATTTGCCATTTTATTTGCATTACCTTCTAAATATGCACGTCTATAAGAATTTGTTAAACTTTCTCCTTGTTTATTTACTAGTCGCTCTCCCGATAGTAATTGTAAATTCATTTCTTCATTAACAGACTGTTCTATATTTAATAAATGATCACCTGTTTTAGCTAGGTCGTTTATACTCATTCCTAATGCTTTGGCTTTAAGAACTGCTATTGAAAGTTCTTTGGGCATTCTTGAAAATGTAAATAAATTCTGTGCACTTGTTGCTGCAATTTCATTTTCTATAGTTTTTTGAACTCCTCGTATACCAGTTAATTCTTCTAATGCCTTTGCTTGATTCCGTCGATCTAAAGCAATTTTTTCCATTTGTTTAATGGCTGTTTTTCCTCCCGTAGTTTGTGAAGCATTATATAATTGAACTTTTTCTGCAGCTTCGTCCGTTAATCCTATTATATCTTTATAATATCTTTGTTGTTGTGTTAAAGATTTAACGTTCTCTTTCATTGCTTTTTTTTGCTCGTCTGTTCCTTTTATGCTTCGAATCAATCCTCCTGTCATTTTATTTAATGAAACAAAATATTTATCTATTTGAGTACGGCCAGCTTTTAAATCTTTACTTAACTCATCTAGCTCGTGGCCCATCGCCGCAGCTTGTTTTGATGTTAATCCATATGCTTTATTTAATCCAGCATTTCTTTCTTCTAATTTTGTAGTAGATGCTATTTGGTTTAGTATTTGTTTTTGGACTCGTTGTTGGAATCCAATCATTTTATTTAACCCAGCAGCTCGTGCGGCTTCTTTACCTGATAAATCTTGTACAGATTTTGCCATTGCTGCATATAGCTTAGTCATTTTTGCAAAATCAACAGGACGACCAGCCATTCCATGTCTAGGTAATTGCTGTAACTTATTAATTAACTGATTTTTAGAAGTTTCCATATATTAATAAATATTATATTATTATTTTTTTGTTACAGGAGCTCTAGGTATTTCTGATTTTGATGAATTACTAGATTTATTATTCCTATCTGTTATCTCTTGATGTTTTATATTAACTTGGTTTATATAAAATTTTCGAAGAAAAATAGGCATATTATAAATAGTATTCCAGTCCCATCTACCTTCTCCATACCAAATTAAATTAAATATATTTTCGTGAAATATTTTTCTATGAGATGCGTTAAAACCAAAAAAGGTCTGACCCAACTTGAAACCCGGCAGTAAAGGTGCTCCCATCTTCACCAGTAAATGTTGTTTCTAATACTAATCCAGGGGCATTGTCAGTAACATATGTTCTAAATTTTTTAGCATCTTTAGCTAAAAAAGTATATCGTATAAATTCTTCTATGTATTTAGAATCTCTATTATCATTAACTTGTTTAATTAATTTAGCTAAAAACTTACTAATTGTTATATCATCATCAATTTCACTTTTTAAAAAAGCAAATTTAATTGTAGTTTTATCGTTAATATTATATGTAAATTCACCGGTATCGTCAGAATCTAAATTAAACGGCAAATAATTTAATGTTTTTAAATCTACTGTACGAGATAATACCTTACCTGTTTTTGGGTCTGTTACTTCAACTGGATAATCAGATCCATATGCTAATATTCTTGCTTGTATTATTAATCCGTCTTTATCAACATTAGCAATATCATTTGCAGTTATGCCGCGCGTTACTATTATACTATCTAATAATTTATCTAACATAACACCTTGTTGAACATATGATGTATTAGTTAAAATATCTTCATCATATGCAGTCATATACCGCATTTCTATAGTACCCGAAGATAATGGATGATCTTTTGGATATATTTTTCCATTAGAAGCTAATTTTATAATTTCAGAAGGTAATGTACTTTTTTTTGAAGTATCATACTCCTGTTTAGCTAATTCAATAATATTTTCTTTGTTTAATCGATCTGTAACTCGTGCCATATTTTCCTTTTATAACTTTTTTATATAAATATTATAAACATAAAAAATGGGAGTGATTACTCCCATTAATATTATTTGAATAAAATATATTAGAAATTTAATAATGCCCAATCATATCGAAGTGTTAATTCAATATTAACAACATCTTCGGTTGCCCAATCTAATGAACCGAAATTAGCATTAGTAATAAATGCACCTCTTAATTGCCATTCTTCAATAACTTCTCCAAGTGGAGATAGTTGTTTTAATAATAAATCTCTTTTATAAAAATCAGAATATCCATCTCTACCAGTTGCAGATTCATGATGTTGTCTAATCCACCCCATAACTGCTTGCGCGCCAGATGGAACAATTGCATCATAAATTGTTATAGACAATGAACTCCATTTAGATTTTCCTTTAATATATCTTTGAATATTGATATGATCTAAAGTAAGTTCGCCATTTTCTATACTAGGTTTTGCTGCAGTTTTAATTAAATATGCTGGTATACTAGCACCACTACCTTGTGGATCTAATATTGACATTACAAATTGATGAGATTTTTTTGGCTCCCATGTAAATGCATTGTCCCAAAATACTGAATTTGGGCTAGTACCATTATGTGCAAAATCATCTACATTTGAATCCGTAGATACCTGATCCATTAATGCAGATGCATTTGTATCGAAGGGAGAAAATTGACTCATATTATTTCCTTTTTTTTTATATAAATATATACAACATTAAAAAATATTACTATTCTGGGAATGTTGCACCCGTTGGTTCTATACTAAAGTCTAACACAATAAATTCAGCGGTACGAGTTGGCTGTAATGCTATTTTACCATATAATACATTTTCTCCTGAATATGCGGTTGGAGCTGTACCATCCATTACTACTGTAAATGCATTTAACCCTTGCTGTGCTTTTACTTGTTGCAAATATGGATTAACAATGTTTAAGAATCGTTCTCTGGTTACTGAATTATTCTGATCAAATACTATAAATTTTGATACACTTGAAATATATTTTTTAACTGTTATTAATAATCGTCTTACGTTAACTCTTGTTAATGCGTTATTAGGACCAGCTCCTAAATCTTGAAGTGTTTTTTGACCCCAAATACATACACCATTATTTGGAAAATTTGCTATAGGATTAATTCGTACATTATATAAATCATCCCTATTTTGTTGTGTAAGTGTAGTACTTGTACCAGCAGCTATCAATCCTCCCCTATTTAATCCAGCTGGGGCATACCATGGTGCTGATATAGAATCGTTAAATGCTATAGCTCCTGCTACTCCTATTGAAGGTGGCACGTATTCTAATCCTTTTGATCCATTATTAATTTGAATCCATGGCCAATACACTGCAGTATAATTATTATTATAATTTTTACTATTAATATAATTAATTACTTGATTTGGAGTAGTTTCTATTTTATTTGTGCCAGCATCTCCGTCTATATGAAGATCCATTACATAAAAAACATCTTGTCTTGTTCTAACCATATTCCTTGCATGAGATGTAACATTTGGATGATAATAGTCAATAATACCTGGTGTATATAACATATCGATATCATAAAAATCTTGATCTGATAAGGTTGAAATAGCTTTGTTATAAGATTTTGTACCAGTTGATGTTGAAGTACTACAATCAAATCCAAATGTATTTGATGCAACAATATATTGCCCATAATATTTCTTTAAATTAGGTTTTGCTCCGTCAAAACCTCTTTGGAATGGGACTACAAATCGTCTAGTAGTAAGTTTAATATTTGTATCATAAGAACCACTAACTATCGCATCTTCTAATGACCCAGAATATGCAGTTGCTGGAGTTGGATGGTCTGCTCCTACATGCTGAGTTACATCTCCTAAATAAAAATCTGAATTACTGCCGGTACTCTCACCGGTTGTTGGTATTGGAGCTAAATAATTTAAGTTATTAACTTTTGTATAATCAAATCCATGGTATAATTTTTCTATATAACCTGTTCCATTGTCTTGTGTGGTAATATCTGTTATTGGTGCTAAATTTATTGAAGTGGTACCAGTAAGTGGCGATACTATGTCTGCTACAGGAGAAGACAAAGCTTTGTTGCCAAATGGAATTTTTGATATAAATGTACTTTCTCCATTTTTTATTCCGGTATTTACTTCAACTCGAACATATCGTGAATTATTTGCATATGTTCCATTTAATTTTATTTGATTATTAGCATTTAATTCATAATATTGATTACCTATTCTACGTTCAATATAATCAGGAGATTTAGGATTTAGATTTACATTTGTAAATGTTTCTACTGCATCTGGATCTAGATCTGTATCGTCTGAATCAAATGGTGTATTTTTAAAATAAGTTGAATTAACTGTTCTTATTTGAACGGTAAATGTACCATAATTTAATGGATCTGCAGTTTCGGATCCTAGTTTAATATCTTTGATTGCTATTTTAGTTTCATAGTTAACTGCAGTACCATGTGATAATGTATGAAATTTAAATAAAGTTGTTGTATTGCCACTTGAATTTTTTTGTGATGTTATCCATGGTGTAGTAGCTGCTTTGTAGTCATTAGTATTTACATATGATCCTGTTTGCAATGACATTGATACATGACCTATATTATTAAATAATGTAGATGCAGTTGGATGTTTTGCAAATTGATATATTGGAAATTTATTACTTCTTGGATCACTACCAAACACAGCTTCTAGATCTTTAGTTCCTGGATTGTTTGCAATTGATCCTGATATAGGAGTAGTATCTGTAACAGCAAAGCTTCCGTCAAATCCTATAGAAGGATCCAATGCTGCCGTATAACCTGGAGTGTCATTATGACCGTTTAATGTTATAGCAAAAGATCCACTTTTATTATCTGCAATTGATGCAGATGACCATAAATTTGCTTCATTAGTAACAGGTCTTGTTGGATGAAATACATGTGTAACGTATTCAGTTGATCCTGACATCGCCGTTAGATACATCAAACCACTGCCAGTTAACGAATAACCATCTTCATATAATAAACGCGTTACCATTATGTTTTCGCCATATGCTAAATGCCTACTTACTAATTCCGGTACATATGTATCTGTTAGTTCGCCATCGCCAAATATACTCCTATATTCATCTATAGTACGAATTAATGTTGGCACTAATGCAGGGCCTTTAAGTGTAGGTCCGACTACTGCAGGGCCTGGTTCTGCTGGGATATTATTTAAATTTCGGGTATTGTCTATTTCTCGTGTAAATACTCCTGGCGAGTTTAACTGTATTGCCATTAAGGTGCTCCTATAATATTATTATAATATTTCTTTATTATAAATATGATGTAACTAGGTCAAAAAATTATAATGGAGTAAATGTGCCATCATTGATATTAATTTGTCCATCACCATATTTTTCTTTAAGTTTAGATAATAAATCTTGCTCTTGTGTTCTTAACGTTTCAAATTCATTTATATAGTGATCTTTTTCTTGTTTTAATACATGAATTTCAGCAGTTATATTACCAATAGCATTATATGTTTTTGAAAAATTTTCTTGTAGATTTTGTATTAATGTTAAATCGTCTTTATCTAATTTACGTGTCATATTTATTTATTATTAATATAATATAATAAAAATTATATAATTATCCAAAATTTTATTTAGATTCTGATATATTATTACCTAAATTAATATCTAAATTAGTACTGAGTCCAGAATTAGCCTGACCGTGTTGTATTTCAACATTCCATATAACTTTTTTTATTGAATGTCGTTTTTTAATAGTTTCGGTATTTACTTCATGTTCTGCTAATAATGTTCCTTTAACTGTTAAAGGAATAGTTGCTCTAGTTAATCTATCTTCTCCAATAGTATTAATAGTTTCAAAATTAACTCCACCCATTACAGATTCAAATTGATTGAAATCTTGTCCCCATGAATATCGATTATGAGGTAATACTTGATCTATTACATCATTAAGCTGTGTAGTAAAATCACACCATATTAATATTTCATATTCTACATTTACATATTTTGGAATATCAACAATATATAATTTATTAGACTTTACTGGTTGAGAAAATGGATTAGGAAATAATGTATCTTGATATCGATTACGACTATTATATTGATTTCGATATACAAAATAATTTGAATCTGGAGTATTATTTACGTCTAGTCCACGATGATTATCTCGCTCTGTTGCAGAATTTCGTTTTAACATAATAATAGGAGATTGAAGTTTTCCCTTTTCATCTCGGGTATATCCTAATCGTTGTACATTATCCCATTTTTCTCCGTTAGAAAAAATTACAGGAACAGCAATAATATTTTTATTAGATGTAACTTGAGGCCTAATTTTATTTTCAATATACCATTTTATAGCATAATCAATATCATATAATGTCCGCTTAGGAGTTCGAATTACATCATCATCCCGACGCTGAATTTCTTTTCGGTTATGAATTGAATCTGCTCTATATCCTTCAGTGTATGCCGGATTCGGTTTATTTGTTTTTTTATCAATATTGTTACGATTAATACGAGCCATTAGAATCCTTTATATGTTGGTGATTTTGTATTACCGCCAAACCTTAAATCTTTTATTGCTTGTGGCGTTTGTCGTGTTACATGTGCATTACATACAACAGATACACTATATCCGTGTTCTTCACCATTAGGCCATGTTTCTGGATTTTTTCCAGCAAAATATTGATTTGCATCTACATTATCTAATTCATAATACTCATTGTCCCATAACACTATATCTCCTACTTCAGGATATATGTCAGCTTTTTCTAATAAATCTCTAGATATTGAAAAAGTAGCTGTTCTAGTATAACTATGACCATAATCATCCATTTGTGCAGACATATCATCTTTTGTAACTACACATGGTAATAATAAAGAATCATAATATGATTTATTTTCTGATTCTCCATATATATTCGAATTACTCTGTTCTATTATTAATTTAAAAAATTCGATTTCAGTATCAATTATAGAATTAATCAGTTCAGCATTAATGGCTGCTACAAATCTTGCATCTCGTTTACCACCAAATAATGCCATAATTTATCCTTATCCAACATATAAACGAAGTGGAATTTTAGCCATCATTTCATTTATTTGTGTTGCTTCTGTATTTTGCCTTGTTAACATTTGTTCTTTTGTCATTTTTTCTAAAAATTCCCGAAGTTGTGTTATTAATGCATCTTTTTCACTTTGTCCTTGAGATACTAAATCACTACCGTTAAGTGTTACTTCGCCATTAGGAATTGGTACTGATGAATATTTACTACGAATATATCCTAACATTTCTTTTGCTACAGCACAACCATATCTAATAATCCACGCACGGCCCATATCATTAATTGTATTGTATTGTTGATACGTATATGGTATATTTGATGCGTCTGATATAGCACCTGTTGTTAGTGCGGTATTACCAAATAATACTGCGTCATTTGCTTTATCTTCTTCAAGCATAAATTCAAACCAAACAGTTGAAAAAAATGGTTCTAAATTAGATCCTGATGTTGTTGGAACTGGATATAATCTTATATCATCTCCGTGAATATCAAATGAATAATGTGATTTTCTTATACGATCGTTAAACTCTATACTTTGTATTCTTAATAAATCTGCGTGTAATGGCATCATCATAAAATTAACAGAAGGAGAAAATCCACCGAAATCAAATGAATCTAATAATTGTTGTGATCCTAATCCAGTTCCAACAAAAGGATCAAAATATCGTATAAGAGCCGGTGGAGCATTGTGTATTACTTTTCTAACTTCAATTCCGTTAGAAGTAGATAATGTTGTTCCTAATGCAGATTCTGCAGCATCTTTTAAACTATATGTTTGTTTACCGGGGGTAACGTTAATTGATGCAGAATACCATTGAGTATGGCCACCTGTGTCTGCTTCAGTACCATATGCTTTTGATAATTTAGTAATATATCCAAATGAATTACCAACAACAGTGCCGGTAAATCCAGAATCATTCATAAAACTCGACCCTGTTTGAATTCCAATAGTATTTACTAAATTATTAACAATATTAACTTGGTTAACTTGATTAGAATATTCAATTACAGCTGCTTCGAATGCAGTATAAAAATTTATATCTTCTAATTCCACATCCATAACTGGATATCCAACATGTTGTGCTGCGAATTTAGCAAATTTATCTGCGTGTTCTTGAAATACGGTATCATTATCAAAAAAGCCAAATGGAGTCTGTCCAACAGAAAATGATGAACTTCCGGGCCATATTGGTTTATTTTCGCTGTAATCCATAGATATACCTTATTTTAATATAAATATCAAGTATGTTAGAATAATTTGGTAAGAGTGCTTTCTAAAAGAGTCATGTCTTTTAGAGTTTCAATTTTTCCCATACATAATTTACGTACAGCAAAAAATGATTGTCGGGGAGGATATTGTGTCATAAGTTTTATTGTTACCAATTCGTGTTCTTTGCCTAAATCTTTTTCTATATGAACCATTAGTACTAATCGTATAGCTCTAATTCTGTCTAATACGTCTACTAAACGACCTGAATATCGTATACGAACTTGCATTGAATATTTACTTCTTGAAACTGCCATAATACTATTTATATATAAATATATTTAATTAAAATTTGTCTAAAAATAAATCATTTTTATTACGATTCTCTTTTCTTAAAGATTTTTTCTAATCCTGATATACCGAAACTCCCTAAAGTAATTATTACAAAAGAATTATAAATAAATTCATTAATAACTAAATCTTTACCGGTATATCCTGTTATTATATCTACTATTATCACAATAACCATTACGGCAAATGAAAAGAATCCTATTACAGATTTTTCATTGACATCATTTTTGTCTTTAAATATGTTTCGAAATGACATTTGATATTCCTTTTCATATAAATATCAAATTATTTTTCAATAAACGTGTTTTATGAAAAAATTATGAAATTCCTTCAGCTAAATTAGATCCACTGAATATTAATTGTGCGTTAGCTTTTTCTCCCGATACCTGTGTTACTTTACAGCCATCGATGAAGTCAACAACATTTGAATGATTCGGTATCCATTTGCCAGTTGGTTCTGGTTCTCCAAACGGTTTTGATATACTATTGTCATATAATCCTTGGTACAGGCCATTCTCATTTGTTTTAAATAAATGTCTGTTTTGGTGTTGCAGATAATAACCGGCATTATAGTGCCATAATTTTACATTAGGATGTGTATTAGATTGAATATAGGTACCAAAGCTATTATTAGCATCAGCTCTACTACCACTTAACAAATGTGTTCCTGCAGATGCAGTGTAATAGAATTTTACGTTGTGTAATGGAAATGAAACTTCTGGTACACTTTCTTCTGGTTCTTCTTCATTTTCAATAGCTTCTTGTGTTACTATTTTGAATCCAGCTGATGCACTAACGATTGTTATATCCATTGGAGGAAATTCATAACTTTGTGTTACTGGACTATATCTTGATTGTTCTAGTTGACTGAATGATTCATTGTCTTTTCTAGGATTACCTTCATATACGTCGGTAACACGCCATAATGTATTTGAACCAGATCCTTTTCCTTGTATTTTATAAAATTTTTCTGCTGCATATCCTATTATAGTGCCTTCAGGTCTTCTGGAGTAATCCAGTATTGAAGTAAGATTATCTCCTAATATACCGAAACTATTACTGTGAAGATGATCAATCATATTTATTGTGCCATTGTATCCAAATTGGCTGCTCATTTCTAGTTGCGAGCTACCCCAGGTGGAAACAGCTGTTGCAGTTGCACCTTGTGCTGCAACTACATTACTATTAGCATATAATATTGTTCCTATTCCTATTTCGTCGTCTACTGTATGAAATGTTCCTTTGTTAAGTCCAGTAAATACATCATATCCAAACATTCCTGATGGTCCGAAGGTAACATGTAATAATTGATGTGGTGTATATGATCCAGCAGCTTCTGCTACTGTTTTATTTGCAACGCCTTCTTCAATTTGTGATATACTTCCTGATTCTGCATTAAATTTAGTAGACACAGTTACATTTACGGATCCTACAGCACCAGCTCCTTCTGCTCCTTTTATACTTACAACTTCTGTTGCTGCAAATTTCTTTCCGGAACGGTTTAATACATTTAATTTAGTTACTAGATAATTAGGAGCTTTATCTTGTTCATCCATTACAGCAAACACATCAGTTTTAAAATTTGAAAGCAATAAGTTTGTTCTGGTTCGTTTTGTATTTACTAAGAGATCTGTCTCTCCAGCTTCATTAACAATTTCATCAGATGCAACTTCTTCTAAACACGCTGATATATCTAAAGAACTAGTAAATGTAGCCATTTGTTTAGCCATTGCTAAATATGCAGCATCTTTTTTTGTAGTAGATGCTCCACCCTCTCCTTCTTCATAAGCAGACATTATTTCACACGCGCCTTCCATAAATGATGCAACTGCTAATGCAGCAATTGCTTCTGTTTCGCCATTTAATGCTTCTGCATTAAAATCTTTTTTCAAAATAGTTTCTCTGTTATTATAATCTAATGCCTGGCCAAAGTATCCAGAAGAGCTTAAAAATAAATCTTCAATAGCTTGATCATATGTTATAGATTTTTCGTCTTTTAAATATTTAGCAAATGTTGTAATTGGTGATATAGTTACGTTTTCAGAAACATCTGAACTAACTTCTGCTCGCATTGTTCCGGTATATGCTATTCCTGTTATTGAATCTGTTCCGCCAGTTGCTGTAAATGTTGTTCCTACAGGTAATTCGTCTGCAAATGTAAATACTCCTAATGCGTTTGTTGTAGCAGTTCCTAATGCTAAACCTGCTGCACTAGTTGCAGTTACAGTTGCTCCATTAATAGGACCGTCAATTACTTGTCCAGTAAATCCAGGTGCTGCTGCTCCAGGTTTTGATCCTCCTATAGCTATTTGTGTGTCTATAAACCAATTAAGTTCTGTTAATCTTCTCGTTTCTTCATCAAACTTACGAAGTTGTTCATTCATCGGCAAGTTTTTAATTTCCGGCTGCTGACTAAAGACTCTCCAATCTAATATCATATTTATCCAATTATAATTTAATATAAATATAGGTATAACAGTAAAAAAGGGTGGAAACTAATCCACCCTAATATTACGATATTAAAAATTAAATACTATAGAGTATTCAATCCTTTAACATATACTTTACCATAGAATTCTGGTCTAACAACTTTCTTAGCATATCTAGTCATAACACCTTTTCTTGGAGTGAAATTAACTGGATCGTATACTAATGGAGTCATTATCAGTGGAACATATGGAGAATAAACTGCTCCACACTCAAGGAATTGACTTCCTCTAAAGCCCATCAATATGATGTTCTCTTTCATGTATGGATTTTTATATACAGTGTATCTGTTATTAATTGCACCAATTTTTTGAACGCCGGCTGCGAATTCTAATTTAGTTCCGTCTGTGTCTGCTGCAAATCCTGGAATTGATTCTAGGATAGTTGCTACTGCAGGAGATGTTACTAAGAAGTTTGCGCCTCCACGTAATGTTTTTTGGTGAATTTGATTAGATACTTTTTGCAGTTTAGTTCCTAATGTTTGGAACCATCCACCTTGAGTATTATAATAACCACCAGTTGTCGCAGTTGTTTGAGCAAATGCAGTAGTAGCTGAATTATAAACTTCATTGTTTACTGCTGACCAATACTCTGTAGTAGGTGCTGCAGCAATTAACATATCTAGAATCTCTAAATCAATTTCCATTGATACATACTCAGATAGCATTGAAGTTAATTCTGCTTCAGCGTCAATTGAATGATAAGCATTAAGATCTTGAGCGAACTCAGGAGTCCATACTGCTTTCAATTTACGTGTTTTAGCAACAATTGCTTCAGATTGCATTTCTAAGTTAACTTCTGGAATATCAACATCTGTGCTATATCCGTTAACTACAGTACTTGGATCATCTTCAAAATCACCTCTAGTAATATCCGTTGGTTGTTTATGATAGCTTACTGTAGTTGTAGAATTATCTACCCAAACTCCTGAAGTTTTATAAACTATATCAATTTTACCATTACCTGGCGTACTTTCTAATTTTGTAAATGCTGGATATATTGCTGCAATATGAGAACCAGACGATGGTACAAATGCTCTAACACCTTTGTCATCAAATGATGATAACGACGCTGTATTAATTTGTAATATAGCATATTGTGATAAAGTGTTATCAGTAAATGTACTATCAAAATTAACTGATGCAGATGTAATAGATGCAGTAGTTGCTGTTGCAGTACTTGTAGATACGTCATTAATTGAATATCCAAATCTTCCTGCTCCATAAAGACCACCAGCTGCTTCAGAACCTGTATTTGTTACACCGAACATTGAGTCAGCGGCTTCTGCAGATCCAAATGGATGTGCCAATGCGTCAACTGGATCTGCTTGATCGCCAGTAAATCCTGCCTGTGATGTACCATATTTAAAATCTAAATAAAATACTAGTCCAGATGGCAAATTCATTGGTTGTACAGAAACAAATTCTTTTGCTGCAAATTCAGCAAAAATTCTTCTTACCAATGGAAGTGCTACACCAGCCCACTCTTCAGACCCATTAGCTGTACCTGTTTGTGATGCTTCTTTTACTAATTGTCTTGCCTGATTTTCTAATAGCTGCGACATACCAGCTTTTTCTGTCTCAGATTTGAGACCTTCTAAAAGTCCTGTCTTTTCCCATTTATTAACATGCGCTAGAGCTTGTTTTCTTTGAGATGCGTCGGGACTCTGTAATAAGTTTCCTAAACTCATTTTTTTATCCTTTTTTTTTTAATTAAATTAATCCTGCTAATTTTTTCCAACGATTTGCATGTTCAAATCCTTCAGACAAAATTTGCGTGTTTTCCTTAAACTTCTTTGACGGAGCAGTTGATGTACTAGGACGAGACGCATAAGATTCTTTTACAACACGTTTTTTAGCCGGCTTAGTAAAGCTTTCTGCTAATGTTGTGAATACTAATTTTGTTTCTCTAGTAGTCGTAGCTCTATCGAAGTTTTCAATTACTTTCATTTTTTGCGATTCTGATAACTCAAAATTGCGGAATAACTTGTTTGTGTAAAGAAGTTTTGCGTTTAAAAGAT
>Ga0080013_1001561_pt1 | contig 19807 bp, 30 predicted proteins | sample ETNvirenome_6_85_FD_69236 | JGI IMG/M metagenome (GOLD analysis project Ga0080013, IMG submission 69236) | Marine viral communities from the Pacific Ocean - ETNP_6_85 (SPADES assembly) (version 2) | ecosystem: Environmental > Aquatic > Marine > Oceanic | place: Pacific Ocean | collected 2013-06-19 | reverse complement strand
GAAATAGAATACATTAATCCCGAAGAAGATTAATATTTATAAGTGACCTCGATAAAGGTTTTAACTAAGGAGTTTTAATGGATATATCATCACAAATATTATCAGATATTACAGTTTATATGAAGTACGCTAGATATTTACCTAAGTTTCAAAGACGAGAAACTTGGCATGAATTAGTTACAAGAAATAAAAAAATGCATATAAAACAATATCCTGATTTAAAGAAAGAAATAAATAAAGTTTATAAATTAGTGTATGATAAAAAGATATTACCATCAATGAGAAGTATGCAATTTGCTGGTAAATCAGTAGAAATATCACCTAATAGAATTTATAATTGTGCTTATCTTCCAATAGATGATTGGCGTAGTTTTAGTGAAGTAATGTTTTTATTACTTGGTGGTACTGGAGTTGGTTATTCAGTTCAGAAACACCATGTAGAACAATTACCTGAAATACACAGACCTAATCCAAAAAGGAAAAGAAGATTTTTAATTGGTGATTCAATTGAAGGTTGGGCTGATTCTATTAAGATATTAATGAAATCATTTTATTATGGTGGTTCACATATCAAATTTGATTTTTCAGATATAAGACCTAAAGGTGCTATGTTGGTTACAAGTGGTGGTAAAGCACCAGGACCACAACCATTAAAAGAATGTATTGTTAAAATTCAAGGTGTATTAAATCAAAAAGAAAATGGTGATAAATTAACAACATTAGAAGTTCATGATATTGTTTGTCATATAGCTGATGCTGTATTAGCAGGTGGTATTAGAAGAGCTGCCTTAATATCATTATTTTCAGCAGATGATGATTCAATGATTTCATCTAAATATGGAAATTGGTGGGAAAGTAACCCACAAAGAGGCAGGTCTAATAACTCTGCTGTTCTGGTTCGCTCAAAAGTTACTGAAGAATTTTTCTTTGAATTATGGGAAAAGATAAAATCAAGTGGTAGTGGTGAACCCGGAATATATCTTACAAACGACAAAGATTGGGGAACTAATCCCTGTTGCGAAATAGCTTTAAGACCATACCAATTCTGTAATCTAACAGAAGTGAATGTATCAAATGTTGAATCACAGGATGACTTGAATGAAAGAGTTAGGGGTGCTGCATTCATAGGAACTCTACAAGCAGGATATTCAGAGTTTCATTATTTACGACCGGTATGGCAACGAACTACTGAAAAAGATGCTTTGATTGGTGTATCTATGACGGGCATAGCATCAAACAAAGTAATGGATTTAGATGTTACAGAAGCCGCTAATGAAGTTAAAAAAGAAAACAAAAGAGTTGCTGATATACTAGGTATAAAATCGGCAGCAAGATGTACAACTGTTAAACCAGCTGGAACCACATCGCTGACCCTAGGAACATCAAGTGGTATTCACGCATGGCATAATGATTTTTATATAAGAAGATTAAGAGTTGGTAAGAATGAATCAATTTATAATTATTTATTAGAGAATCATCCTGAGTTGGTAGAAGATGAATACTTTAGACCACATGATACGGCAGTTATTTCAGTACCACAAAAAGCACCAGAAAATGCTATAATGAGAACTGAATCAGCATTTCAATTATTAGACAGAGTAAAATTTATTAGTGAGAATTATGTTAAAAAAGGTCATAGAAGTGGTATGAATACACATAATGTATCTGCTACAATATCAGTAAAAGATGGTGAATGGGATGATATTGGCCAATGGATGTGGAAGAATCAAAAAGCATACAATGGTTTAAGTATATTACCTTATGATGGTGGAACATATAAACAAGCACCATTTGAAGATTGTGAAGAAGCCACATACGAAAAAATGTTAGAAACTTTGAAAGAAGTGGATTTGTTTAAAATAGTAGAAGAGCACGATGAAACCGATTTAAAAGGTGAAATCGCGTGTTCTGCTAATGGATGTGAAATAGTTTAGGATAAAATAATGAATGAAATAACAATAGAACATATAGCGAAAGCTATTAAAAGTGGTAATAAGGATGATATAAATGAGGCATCGCTAATTAAAAATATATGTTGTTTCGTATATTAAATATGTTGTATATTATAGTATAATTTCAAATAAAGTATAGGATTGTACATGGAACTAAAAGTAAAACGACATACTGATACAGCAAAATTACCTGAAAAATCTCATCAAGGTGATTTGGGTTATGATATATTTGCAGATGAAGATATTTGGATTCCTCAGGGTGAATATAAATTAGTTTCAACTGGTATTAGTGCTTGTATAAATTCATATAAATACGGATTTATAATTAAAGATAGAAGTTCAATGGCATGTAATGGTTTATTTATTCATGGTGGTGTTATTGATTCTGGATATACAGGTGAAATAAAAGTGTTATTTAATAACAATAGCAATACATCAATCAAAATAGAAAAAGGTGATAAAATAGCACAGTTAATTCCAACTAAGGTTATTAATTTTGAGATGGAAGAAGTCAATGAGTTATTTAAAACAAAACGAGGAAATAATGGGTTCGGAAGCACGGGAAAGTGAATACACAAAATCATATAGAAAGAAATTTCCAAAGGGCAAAGATTGGAAAACGCCACCAAAGAATCCACATGGGTTTTGTGGTTTAGATGAAGATTCATACCATGGTATGGAAGTTATAGCAGTTTCAGTTGAAGAACACGAGAAATTGAAAGATGAACTGGAACGATTAAAAACTGATTATCATTTTAGTATTAGAAATAAACATATAGAATATGAGTTGTTACGAAAAGATTTTAGTAAATTAGTTACAGCTATGAATAATTTATTACAAGAAAATCCAGATGATAAATATATAAAAATAGTACTCCAGGATGTCGGAGTGCACCCTAAATAAAAGGTTAATAATTGTATCAAAACATTTATATAAGTAGAACTAAAAAAAGTGTAGAAGTTCATACATGGGATGATGAAGTAGGTTATAAGAAAAAACAATATAAATCTTACGCTTACAAAAAATCACCTACCGGCATGTACAGGTCATTGTACGGTGACAAATTAAAAAAAGTTAATTACTGGACAGAACAAGAACTTGATGATGGACTGATTTTTGAATCTGATGTTCCGATTGAAACGAAAGTTTTAGTTGATACATATAGTGAATCAGATGAACCATCAGTAGGACACAAAACAATGATATTTGATATTGAGGTTGAAGTTAAAGATGGTTTTCCTGACCCATTGAGGGCAGATAATAAAATAACATCTATAGCTTTTTTAGATGAATTAATTGATAAGTATTATGTGTTGATTTTAGGTGATTTGAAAAATTATCAAAAAGACAACAAAATTGTTGAATCATTTAAAAGTGAAGAAGAATTATTACAGAGATTTTATCAAAAATATTTAGAAATACAACCTACAATTTTAAGTGGCTGGAATATTGAATTTTTTGATATTCCTTATCTTTACAATAGAACAGAAAGAGTTTTAGGTTATCAGTTCGCTAATTCTCTATCACCTATCGGTAAGGTTCATTATATTGAACACATGAAAAAATATAAGATAGCTGGCGTTTCACAACTCGATTATATGGCTCTATATAAGTTATTTACATACACACAACAATCATCATATAGGTTAGATTATATTGGACAACTTGAAGTTGGTATTGGTAAAGTAGAGTATGAAGGTACACTTAATGATTTGTATAGAGATGATAAAGAAAAGTTTATAGAATATAACTTAGTTGATGTTAAGATAGTTGTAGAGTTAGATAAAAAAATGAAATTTATAGATTTAGCTCGAGCGGTAGCACATATGGGTCATATTCCATATGAACAGATATATCATAGTAGCAGATATTTAGAAGGTGCTATGTTAGTTTATATGAAAAAGTTAGGTGTTATAGCTTCAAATAAACTTAGAATAAAACACGAAGATGATATAGCGTTTAGTGGAGCTTTTGTTAAAGACCCGATACCTGGTCGTTACGATTGGGTTTATGATTTAGATTTGACATCGATGTATCCGTCAGTTATTATGTCTATAAATATATCACCCGAAATGAAGTTAGGTAAATTAGTCGGTTGGGATGCTGAAGAATTTGTAAAAAATGTTCCTAAAACATACTCTGTTGTTAAGAATAAAAGATTGAAAACTAAACTACCAGAAACATTGAATAATGAAGAATTAAAACAGATATTTACACAACATAATATTTCTATTTCATCAAATGGTGTCTTGTTTAAAAACAACAAACAGGGTTTGATTCCTTCTATTTTATCAAAATGGTTTGATGAAAGAAAACAATATAAAAAATTAGCTAAAAAATATGGCAATGAAGGTGATACTAAACAATATGAATATTTTAACAGACGACAGCATGTACAAAAAATTCTGTTAAATTCAATGTACGGTGTTTTAGGCTCTACAGCATTTAGATTTTATGATTTAGATAACGCTGAAGCTACAACTACTACTGGTGTTTCATTGATTAAATATACTCAAAAAATGGCTAATTATTATTACAACAAAGAGTTAGGTGACGATAAAGATTATGTTATTTATACCGACACAGATTCCATATTTGCTTCAGCACTACCATTAGTTAAACATAGAAATCCTAATATTGATGTAACTGATGATGAAGTTATGACTACTGAAATATTGAGTATAGCATCAGAGGTTCAGGATTTTTTAAATAAATCTTATGATATGTTTGCTCAAAGATTGTTGAATATAAAAGGTGAACATCGGTTTGATATAAAACAAGAAGTTATTTCAAAAAGTGCGTTTTGGGTTACTAAGAAAAGATATGGTCAATGGATTATCAATGATGGTGGTGTGAAATGTGATAAGTTAGATGTAAAAGGATTGGATATTGTCAGAAGTTCATTCCCTCCAGCATTTAGAGATTTGATGACTTATGTTTTAAAAAGTATTCTAAATAAAGTAGAAAAAGATGATATAGATACAAAAATACTTAATTTTAAAGCGGATATGAAAAATAAAAGTATTTATGAAATATCTTTACCAACTGGTGTTAAACATATTAAAAAATTTATATCTAAAAAAGGTACAAAAAAGAAGTTTACTGAATTTAAAAAAGGCACACCAGTGCATGTTAAAGCTGTTATAAAGTACAACGATTTATTAACATATTTCAATTGTGTTAATAATGAAGTTATAAAAAATTCAGATAAAATAAAATGGATTTATTTGAAACAAAATCCATTTAACATAGACGCTCTAGCTTTTAAAGGTTATGATGACCCACAAGAAATTTTAGATTTCATAACACAATATATTGATTATGAAAAACTTTATGACAGGGGACTGCATAAAAAAATAAAAATGTTTTACGAAGCGTTAGATTGGTCTTTACCAATAGATAAAAAAAATACACTGGAAAGATTTTTTTAGTGTGGTTTCATATAAAAGCCTTTGACTTACATTTTAATAAATTTATAACATTTTGGTTATGGGCTGATTCAAGAGAAAAATTAGATATATTATTAACTAAAAAAGGTTATGATAATATTGAGTGGGTCAAGAAAGAAAAACCACTATTTGAAAATTAATACTTGACTTATATTATAAAATAGTTGTATATTATACATATTAGAAAAGAGGTTATAAAGTGCAGTACATAACACGCTCTGGAACATTCGATTCCGGTCATAGAGTAATGAATGAAAAAATGAAATGTTTTAATTTACATGGTCATACATATTTGTATGATTTGACATTTTCATTTGATTCAATGAAAGAAATAGGTTACGCCATTGATTTCAAAGAAATTAAAAGAGTAGCTTGTCAATGGATAGATGATTTATTAGACCATGGATTTATAGCTAATCCTCACGATATAGGTTATATTCAAACAGCTGAAGTTGAGAATAGTAAGATATGGGAAATGTCTTTGAATGGAAAAGATGAATATTGTAATCCGACAGTTGAGAATTTAGCTCGTGAAATATTTGTCGCTATGGAAATCTTATTTGATACTTATAATGATTTAAAAATTCACGAAATAAAATTAAATGAAACACCAAAATGTTATACGATATGTAATAGAGAATCACTTTCAGAATTTCAAAGAGATAATTTTTGGGATACTCATTATGATACTATCAGAAAATATGCAGATGAAAAAGGTATAGTGGAGTATGACGATAGATTATAATAAAAATCAACCATTAGGAGAAGCTTATACTTGTTTACAAGGTGAGGGTAAATATATGGGTGTTCCTCATATCTTGTTACGAGTTACTGGTTGTCGTTTGAGATGTCAATTCGCTGATTCGTTTTGTGATACACCATATGCTTCTTGGAAACCTGAAAAAGGTAAATATACTTTAGGTGATGTAATAAAATTTTATCAAGATAATACACATATAAAACATACAATGATTACAGGAGGTGGTCCTACATTACATTCTGAATTATTAAAAGAATTGTGTATTATAGGTAAAACACATAATCATACAATTACGATAGAAACAGAAGGTTCAGAATTTGTTCAAACTGTAGCTGATTGTATTTCACTTTCACCTAAACTATCAAATTCAACACCAGTTCCCGGTACCAAGATGCCATTCACCAATCGAGAAGTTACAGAAAAAGATAAAGAACAACACGAAAAGTGGAGATGTAATTATAAAGCTATGAAACAGTTAATTACATTACATCCAGATTATCAGTTAAAACCTGTTATATCAAATGAACAAGATTTGAATGAGGTAGAAGATTTACAAAATATATTAGATATACCTAACGATAAAGTTTGGTTAATGCCAGAAGGTTTAGTAGAAGAACAATTAAATGAAAGAAGGAGATGGTTAATGGAATTATGTACAAATTATGGTTATAATTATACAGATAGATTACATATAATAGCTTATGGAGATACAAGAGGCGTATGAAAATATTACAAAAATTAGCTTATGCTAATGGTAACATACCATTAACAGAAGATGAAAAATATATGATGATTGAAGAAGCAGCTGAACATTATGGTCGTTATATGGATGCATTAAGAATTGATTGGAGAAATGACCCAAATAGTTCAGACACACCAATGAGAGTCGCTAAAGCTTTTGTTAATGATTTAGCTGAAGGTTGTTATAATGAAGAACCTAAAATCACAGCATTTGATAATTTAGATAAATATGATGGTATGGTGTTTCAAGGAAATATTAAAGTAAATTCATTTTGTTCACATCATCATTTACCATTTGTTGGTGTAGCTCATACAGCTTATATACCTGATGAAGAAGGAAAGATTATAGGATTGAGTAAGTTAAATAGAATTGTTGAGTTTTATTCTCGTAGACCTCAAGTACAAGAAAATTTAACAATGCAAATTCATAATCATATTAATGATGTAGTTAAAAAAAATAAAGGCGTGGCTGTAATGATTGAAGCCAATCATTTGTGTGCTTGTGTTCGTGGTGTTAGACATGATGCTACTATGAAAACAACAAAGTTGACTCATGCGTTTAAAACATCAGACCCAAGACAAGAATTTTATAATTTTATAAGGGATTTGAAATGAAAACAAACATAATAGTTACATTGCAAGTTGAAGGAGTACATCATTGGCCTAATGCTAAAAATGTATTTCCTGCGGTAGGATTTTTATCAAGAGCACATAGACATATATTTCACATAACAGCTAAAAAACAAGTTCACCATGATGACAGAGATGTTGAATTTATTATGTTTAAAAGAGATATATTGGATTATATGAAAGAAAAATATTGGAGAGAGGTCATAAGAGTTCACGACTTTAAATCAAAAAGTTGTGAAATGATAGCTAAAGAATTAGTTAAAGAATTTGAACTGGAATATTGTTCAGTTTTTGAAGATAATGAAAATGGAGCGGAGGTTTATAAATGATATATTATTTTCCTTTAGAAAGTTTAAAATCAAGATATACACATCAATTATCAACAAAATGGATGCCGAATGCATTTAATAAGGTTAGTGCTAATTGGACATCTGTAGATGGTAATTATGAACAAGGTGATGTTAAAGTTGGTATGGTTTTAGATGCTGTAGGTAGAGGTATTTATAGTATGAATCAATGTAAATATTTTTTAGAGTTAATTCAACAAGATAAAATCAAAGATGGTGATACGATATATTTACAAGATTATTGGACACCTGGAATTGAAAGCATATTTTACGCTTTAGATTTATATAAAATTGATGTTAAAGTTTACGCTCGTTGTTGGGCTCAATCAGTTGATGAATTTGATTTCACTTATAATATGCGACATTGGATGAGATATTATGAATTGGGGCTTGATGAAAGATTGAGTGGTATATTTGTAGGTAGTACAGTTAATCGCGATGAATTAAAACAAGCGGGATTCAAAACACCTATCCATGTTACATCACTACCAATCAATTATGATGAAATTTATAGTCATGTAGGTAAAGATGTTGAAAAAGAAAAAATAGTAGTTTCTTCCTCAAGGTTAGATTGGGAAAAAAATCCGATGTTTATGATGGAAGTAGCTAGAAAATTTTTGAGTCATAATAAAGATTATAAATGGATTTTCACAACGAGTGCTAGTGAGTTAAGAAGTAATGACCAATTCATTGTTGATAGCTTAAAACAATTAGAAAAAGAAAATGATAGATTTATCATAAAAACTAATATGGATAAAAAAGGTTACTATGAATTATTAAGTAGAGCTTCAATTCAGTTTAATAGCGCTTTACAAGATTATGTTAGTTTTACATTATTAGAGGCTACTACTTTCGGATGTGATGTTTGTTATCCTAGATTTAAGAGTTTTCCTGAGTGTGTTCCATCAGATAGATTGTATGACCCATTTGATGTGGATAGCGCTTTTAATGTCATGTGTGATATTGATTACAGAACACACAAAAACATTCCTAAACTATCTTCATTGGGAACTTTATTAGACGCCTACATCATAACCAATGGTATAGACAGAGAGGTTAATATTTGGAATGAATCTGAGTATTACACAGAATTTTTAAAAAGTAAAAATATAATAGGAGGGTAATGAAAGCGGTAGTAACAGGCGGTGCTGGTTTTATTGGCACTAATTTAATTAAACAATTATTAATAAATGGTGATGAAGTAGTTTCTTTAGATAATTATAGCACTGGTTTAATAGAAAATGAACAAGACGGGTGTGAATATACTAATGTTGATATAACATCAGATAGAGATTTTTCAGATACCTTAGATAAAGAAAAACCAGATGTAATATTCCACTTAGCTGCATTGGCGAGGATACAACCATCACTTAGATATCCCAAACCAGCTTTAGAAGTTAATTTTAATGGTACTTTAAATGTTTTAGAGTGGGCTAGATACAATGATGTTCAAGTGATATATGCGGGTTCAAGTTCAAAACATCATGGAGTTTTTAATAGTCCATACGCTTGGTCTAAATATGGCGGCGAACAATTATGTGAATTATATAGTAAAATTTATGATTTGAATACTACTATATGTAGATTTTATAATGTATATGGCAAACATCACCTTAGAACAGGAGACTACGCTACAGTTCTTGGTATATTTGAACAACAATATTTGGATAAAGAAACATTAACTATTACAGCAGATGGTGAACAACGACGCGATTTTACTCATGTTGAAGATATAGTTGATGCTCTAATTAGATGCGTAGGTAAGGATTTCAGAGCTGAAGAATTTGAGTTAGGAACAGGCATCAATTACTCTATAAATGAATTAGCGGATATGTTCGGTGATTATCCACGAAAATATATTCCTGAAAGAAAAGGTGAATATCCAGAAACTTTATGTGTAGATGAAAATGCACATAATAAGTTAGGGTGGGAACCTAAGAAATCAATAACAAAATATGTAAGTAAATGGTTGGAGGCAAATGGAAAAACTAAGTAAATTTATATACTTCCCTTCTTTTTCAGCAGGCGCTTTTGGTAGCAATCTTGAAAAAGATTTTAGATTTAAAAATGATATGGGTTGTAGATTCTATACAGATGAATATGAAGAACAATATAGACATAATCAAATATTGATAACAGCCGGTGTTCATTTTAAAAAAGATGATTATCGAACAAGAATTGGATTAACTGATGAAAATTTAGTTATGGGTGATTCAGGAGGATATCAAATAGCTTCAGGTAATATGAAGTGGAAACCAGAACATAAAGAAACTATATTTAAATGGTTAGAAAATAATACTGATATAGCTATGAATTTAGATATACCGCCGAGATTACAATACGCCGGTAAATTTGATGAGTGTTTAGATATGAGTGCGGAAAACTTTAAATATTTTTGTGATAATCAAAGTGGTAAAACTAAATTTTTAAATATAGTGCAAGGCACAGATGAGTTTAGTTATAAGAAATGGTATGACAAGATAAAAGATTTTGATTTCAATGGCTGGTCAGTTGGAGGTGTAGGTAGTAGTTTATATCGTTTTATGGCTGCTTTGTCTGTCTTGTTAGATGGTAAAGAACATTTAAAAATGAATAACGAGTACCTCCATATATTAGGAACATCTCGTATAAGAGATTTTTTAATGACAGTTCAATTACAAAAATCACTTGAAGAAATAGGTAGTAATATGACCGTTACTACTGATAGTTCATCACCAGATAGAGCTGTCGTTTTTGGTACATTCTATACTAATTTCAGTATAAAAAAAGCTAGATTTGAATCTATAAATTTTCCAAATGTTCAGAATCACGGGAACATTGTGAAAGAATTTTTAGATTTAAAAAATCAAAGTTGGCCGTATTGTACTAATTTTGATAATGTTTTAAAAGAGTTCATAACTTGGCAAGATTTAGTAGATTGGAATGTAGATTGTACTGTTGGTATAAGATTGCATAATTTTTATCTATTTAAAGACGCTATTAATCAAATAGTTGATTATGTGTATGGCCACGATTACATTTTAGAGCAAATGGTTGATAGAGATTTGTATAAGGTTATGAAATCAATAGATGAAATGGTCAAAAGTGATGACCCTAAAAAAGTATTTGAGAAATACAAGCCATTGTATTTAAAATTAAGTAATTCTAAACAAGATGATGTACAGACAGAATCTAAATTTTGGTAAAAAACAAGGAAGTAATATGGAAAAAAATAAATTAGATAGATTTATAAGTAAATACTCTTTAGCAGGAAATGCTAATTCAGTTATTTGGAAAATAAAAAACAATAAGTTAGAAACTTCATTAGTTACTGACAATAAAAGTTTATTAGGTAAAGTTGAAGTTGATAATTTTACATTTGAAGATGCGGAAATAGGCATATATGCTACTGATCAACTTCAAAAGTTATTAAATGTTTTGAGTGATAACATACACTTATCATTAACAAAATTCGCTGAAAAACCTTTATCACTTAATGTGGAAAGTGAAAACACTTCAGTAGAATTTGTTTTATCGGATAGTTCAGTTATACCAGAACCGCCGAAGATGAAAAAAATACCTGATTTTGAAACTGAAATAAAAATAGATTCTTCTTTTATTTCTTCTTTTATAAAAGGTAAAACAGCGTTACCAGATAATAGTACATTTACAATTGTAAAGAGCGATAAAGGTTGTAGCGTTGTTATTGGTTATTCAAATACTACTACAAATAGAGTAAATATAACAGTTGATAATAAAAAATGTGATTTAACTGATAATTTATCGTTTGATGCTGATTTATTTAAGGAAATTTTACAATCAAATAGAGAGTGTTCTACAGCTGTTCTTGAAGTTTCTAATGAAGGTTTAGCTAAAATTAAATTCAATGTAGATGATTTTGTAGCTGAATATTTTATGGTAGCCAAAAGTGAGGCTGAATAATGGAAGAAATAAACATAGACACGACAGAATGTAAATATACATTATTAGTTGGTGAAGGTGCATACTTTGCAGATTCATTTATTGGATTATTATGGGAAATGTTAAAACATAGATTTTATCATTTAAGGGAACATGGCATATGGATGGATTAAACCATACACTTTGGGTAGAGAAATACCGACCTAATAAATTAGGAAATTACATCGGTAATGACCATCTAAAGTCAAAAGTAAAACGCTATATTGATGAACAGGATATACCTCATTTATTATTGTTTGGTAGAGCTGGAACTGGTAAAACTACATTAGCTAAATTAATCATAAAAAATGTAGATTGTGATTATCTCTATATAAACGCGTCTGATGAAAATAATATAGATACAGTCAGATTCAAGATAAGAGCATTCGCGTCAACGGTAGGATTTCAAGATATGAAGGTGGTTATACTTGATGAGTGTGATTATCTTACACCTAATGCTCAAGCCGCTCTTCGTAATGTAATGGAGACATTTTCAAAACATTGTAGATTCATATTAACTTGTAATTATGTTGAACGAGTTATTGACCCTATACAATCAAGATGTCAGAGTTATAAAATAGTACCTCCCAAGAAGTCAGATGTGGCAAGACATATGGTGAATATATTAGATACTGAAAAAGTTAAATATGAGTTAGATGATGTAGCTACTTTAATAACAGCTGGTTATCCTGATATACGGAGAGTTTTAAATTCTATACAAAGACAAGTTGTAGATGGTGAATTAAAAGTTGATGTGACTTCAATAATTCAGAATGATTATAAAATAAAATTATTAGAGTTATTAGGTTCTAATGCTAAATTACAAGATATAAGAAAATTAATCGCTGATAATTCTGTTAGTGATTATTCAGAATTATATAGATTATTATATGATGAAGTGGATAATTATTCTGATGGTAAGGTAGCTGAATGTATTTTAGCTATCGCAGAAGGTCAATATTATGATGTTAATGTTGTTGATAAAGAAATAAATTTTATGAGTACAATAATGAAAATACAGGAAAAAATCAAATGAGAGCTTTTGAAGTTGTAAATAAAAATGATTGTAAGGATAATATTTGGGGTGATAACGATTGTAGAAAAATTATAGTCACTTTGCTAGAAGGTCCATATACAGATGAAAGGATATTAAATAAGACTGGTTATAATCTTGAATCAGTTGTGATTAAAGATGTAACACTTAAGGAGATAAAATAATGATAAGTCAAGATATGCAAGGCTCAATGAACTTAGATATGTCAAAAACAACAGCATATAATTGTGAAGAATGTGAACATGATGTATTTAACACAAGATACAAAATGAGAAAATTATCGGCTTTGGTGTCACCATCGGGACAGGATGCTATAATACCAATGCAAGTTTTCAGTTGTGATAAATGTGGTCATGTTAATAAAGAATTTGAACAAGGTAATTTTGAATAAATGCCAATCTACACCTACAAATGTCCAGAGTGTAAAAACACAAAAGATGTTTTGTGTAAGATAAATGATGATGCGCCATTTTGTAAAAGTTGTAGTAAACCAGTTCCAAGAAAATATGTGAAGATGGAACGAGTTTTTGGCAAAACAGGTAAACCACAATTCAAAGGTAGCGGTTTTTATGAAACAGATTATAAAAGGAAGGTAAGACCGGGATGAACGATAAAGTAAGTTTACGAGTTGAGAGGTTCTCAACTTTCATAATTATAACATATTCATTCTTTATATCAATGGCAGTGGTAATTAGTGCTTTAAGTTATTTAAATGGTAATGTTTTAATAATTAAACCATTATTAGCTGGTGTATTGTTACCATTATTATTTTCGGGTTGGAATTGTGCTGCTGTTAATTATGTTGGAACAAAGAAACCAAATATAATGTTTGAATTTAATTTAATGAGATTTATAATAAATGCTGCATTTGTAATATTTGTTATGCATTTAGGAATCAATATAATGAATTTAAGTTTAACTACATTTGGATTAACATTGTTCTTTACTTGGTTCACATTACATATGGTTGAAGCTTTTTATTCGGTTACTTTCATAAGGAGAATAAATGACAATCGTTGAATGGATAAATCAGATATTGATGTATAAAACACCGTGGGAAAACTTTGATGAATCAGAACATAAAACATTCAGCCCATTTATTGTAAACAGATGGTTATCAATGGACAACGATTTTCTTGAAATAGTTAATTTTTTTCAGAAATATTCAATTGGATTATTAACACCTAAAGATACTTATAAATGGTATTGTGATGTTCTTCCAAAAGGTAAAAGGTTCAACAAATATATCAAAGGAAAAAAACAAGTGAAATATGATAAAGAATTAGTAGAAATAGTCTGCAAGCATTACGAAACATCTAAAAAAGAATGTGTTGAATATATTGAATTATTAGATAAATCAGAATTAATTTCCATGTTAGAGTTATATGGTAAAAATAAAAAAGAAATTAAAAAACTACTAAAAGGTAAAAAATGAAAAAAGTAAAAGTTATACGAGAAAAAACTGGTAAAGAAATCGGTAGGATGGAAGCCATAGGACAAAATGGAAATACAGGATTACACTATGATAAATTAGATAGTGCTATATCATTTATAACAGAAAAATATCCAGAAACTACAAAAATGTTTCAAGATATGCAATTTGAACAATGGGAATTATTCTGCAAAAAACAAAAAGATTATGGTCCAAAAAACATATCAGTTGGAAGTAATCTCGAAACAGATGAAGAAGTTAAATTGGCACTTACTGGATTATGGTTTAGAATGAATGATAAGATGCAAAGATTTCAACAAATAGTTATGAACAATCAAGAACCAGAAAATGAATCATTAATGGATACTTTTATGGATTTAGCTAATTATGCTATAATAGCACAATTAGTCAAGGAGAAAGCGTGGGGTAAATAATGGAAGAAACTAAATATCACACAGGTGATGTGGTTGCAATAAATAAAACAGAATGGTTTATTGAATCTGTTACAATGAGGTTTGGTAGAGTATTGACTTATGGGTTAGAATACAAAGATGAAAATGGTAAAAGGAATCATGTTGATATTGAAACAGGTTCACTTGAAACATTAATTAAATTAGGGGAAAGTAAATGAAAGATATGTTCGCATATGATGCCGCAGTTAATAAAATGAGGCAATATTTTAGAGAAGCAAAGGGTTTTGTCGAAGTTCCGGCACAATCGAGACAATCAATATTAGCAGCTTGTGAAGACCCAGCTACAATATCACAATATATTTTTAGTGGTATCAATTGGCCATTACCACAAACTGGCCAAATGTGGCTTGAATATGAGTTGTTAAAGAATCCAACATTGAACGGTGTATTTTGTGTAACTACAAGTTATAGAAATGAACCAAATCCCGTTGAAGGTCGACACCAGAAGATATTTCCTATGTTCGAGTTTGAGTCTCATGGTAATATGGACAATTTAATTACTATGGAAAAAGAATTATTGGGTTTCTTAGGATTCGGTGACGAATTTAAGGAAGTGTCTTATGAAGATGCATCCCAAAAATATAATAAATTAGATGATGAACTTGGGTATGATGAAGAAGCAGCTCTTTGCAAAGATTTTGGTGATGTAACATTCTTAACAGATTTTCCATTACGAACACATCCATTTTGGAATATGAAATATGGTGGAAGTGGTCTTTGGAATAAAGTTGATGTCATAATGCATGGCCAGGAAACAATTGGTTCAGCTGAACGAGCAGTCAATGTTGATGAAATGAGAGAACAATTCCACACAATTTCAGATGGTGAATATGCTGGGTTATTGTTTAATCATTTTGGTAAGAAAAGAGTTGAAGATGAATTAGAAGAATATTTAAAAAATGATTTCTTTCCAAGATTCGGTGGTGGTATCGGTGTAACTCGAATGGTTCGAGCAATGGGATTACAGGGATTATTAAAATAACAATAGGAGAAAATAAATGATTAAAAGAATAATATTATTAATGTTAGTTATGTTTGTGGGATGTTTAAATGACAATTCAATTCCATTAACTAATAGTTACGAATTAAACAGAGAAGTAACAGAAACACCAAATCATGGTGATTTACCACAACCATTCATAGTTGGTGGTGATGAGGTTGACCCAGAGTGTCCAAATTGTAAATATGAATTTATGGTTTCGATTCAAGATTCATTTGGTCATTTCTGTGGTGGTTCACTTGTTAGAGAAGATTGGGTTGTAACAGCAGCACATTGTGTTGAAGGAACTTCACCAAGTAGTATAAATGTTAAGATTGGACTACATAATGTTGATGGAACAACAGGTTCAGAAACAAGATATGTTGACCAAGTAATAACACATTCAGGTTTTGATGGTTGGTCATTAGATAATGATTATGCTTTGTTACATTTAACAGAACCATCTACATTTGAACCAATTAAATTAATTACAGATGCATCGCACGATGATGATGGAACTTGGACAACAACTATGGGTTGGGGAACTACCTCATCTGGTGGTTGGTCATCTGATGTATTGTTAGAAGTCGGTGTTCCTGTTGATGATGGTTGTGGTAGTATAGGAAATGAAGTCACAAACAATATGATATGTGCAGGTGATTCAAATGGTGGTGAAGATAGTTGTCAAGGAGATTCAGGTGGTCCTTTGATTGTAGAATGGAACGGTGAATACGAATTAATTGGTATTGTCAGTTGGGGTTATGGATGTGCTGATGCTGGTTATCCAGGTGTGTATTCAAGAATAGAAACAAGATTACCATGGTTCTTTGGTTACATCGGTGAACCTGAAACAGAACCAGTTGTAGAGGTCGCTCAATTAGGATTTGGTAATTCACAAGGTGGTTCTATTGAAGTAACATTAGATAATCCATTAGCATCTGCAGGATTTCAATTTGAAGTTACTACAACAAATGATTTTGTGATAATTGGCGCTGAAGGTGGTACTGCTGAAGAATTAGGATTTCAAGTATCATCATCTGAATTGGGTATAGTTCTTGGTTTCTCATTTAGTGGAACAACTATACCAGCTGGTAATCATATATTAACTAATCTATTATTTGAAGGAGAAGGTGAATCGGAATTTTGTTTAACAAATGCTGTCATAGATGGACTTGATGTAGAATATGGAGATTGTGTTATAGTAACAGCCAATCCACAAGCGATAGTAACAATAGGTGATAACACTTTAAGTACATTAGATATTTCAGTAGCAAGTGAAGTTGATATAGCAGGATTTCAATTTAATATAACTGGTATCAATGTAATTGACGCTTTTGGTGGAAGTGCTGAAACAAATGGATTTACAATGAGTGTTGGTGGTGAAACAGTTCTTGGATTTAGTTTTAGTGGTGATGTTATTCCAGCAGGTGATGATGTAATGGTTACTCTAACATTTGAAGGTGAACAAGGTGCCGAGGTTTGTTTATCAAATGTAGTGTTATCTAATTCTGGTGGAACACCCATATTTACAGAAACAGGTGATTGTATCACATTAGATTTGATTGTTCCTGGTGATGTGAATTTTGATGGTGTTATTAATGTTGTTGATATTGTATTAGTGGTTAATTACATATTAGATGCCTTAGTACCAAATTATGAAGAAACATTAGCAGCAGATTTTAATCAGGACGGTACTATTAATGTCGTTGATATTGTTAATATGGTTGGTATGGTGTTAGATACTTCAATTTCAGAATCAGTTGAATGGATTGAACAAAACTTCCCAGAATTAAAAGTAAGACAAAGATTACAAACTTTGAATTACATAGAGCATATGTTAGATTACATAGAACAAGAAATTAAATAAACAATAGGATAACAAGGTTATGGCACATTATTACGAAGCAAATGTAGTGTTTGAAGAAACAATCGATACAAAGAACGGTCCAAAAACTAAAAAAACAAAAGAAAACTATTTAGTTGAAGGTGATTCTGTTACATTTGTAGAATCAAAGGTGAATGAATATTTACAAGACAGTGTTCATCCATTTGAAGTTAAATCAGTTAGAGAATCTAAAATTATAGAAGTTGTTTAATTGAAATTCCTAACAAGGAAATTAGTAACACCAGCAGACTTAAACCCTCGTGGAACACTTCATGGGGGTATTCTTTTAAAATGGATTGATGAAGAAGCTGGCGTTCACGCCGCGTTAGAACTCAATACAGGGTTGTTAGTAACCAAATACATGTCAGAAATTGAATTTGTATCACCAGTATTACAAGGTGATATAGTTCAAATTGGTATGGAAACAACTAAAGTAGGTAAAACATCAATTACATTAAAATGTGATGTTAGGTCTAAACAAATGGATGCTGTAATATTAAGAATTGAAAAGATTGTATTTGTTAGAGTTAATAAATATGGGCAACCCAAAGCGCATGGTGCAAGTTGGGATGAAGATTAAAAAATGGAGTATGGTGGAATTGGCAGACACACTACCCTGTTTAGGTAGAGATTTAACAAATCGTGGAGGTTCGATTCCTTCTGCTCCAGCATTATATAAAAAATTAGATATAAGTTGAAGAAAAAAGGTATTTAGTTCTTGACTTGTATTATAAAAGCGTCGTATATTATAGTATAATTAATAATAATAAATAAAGGTTAAACATGAAACATATTATAATATCATTTCTTTTCATTTTTATAGGTTGTACTACTAACAATCCTATAACTGCTCCACCTGAAATAAGTTCAATTCAATTAAATAAATCAACACCACAGAATGAACCTAACATAGCTGGTGGTGATGAAGTAAACCCACCCGGTTCTTATCCATTTATGGTTTCTATACAATATAATAATGGAACTATGCATCATTGTGGGGGTGTATTAATAGATCCAGAATGGGTATTGACAGCTGCACATTGTGTTAATAATGGTATTTCACCAATAGCTCTAAAAGTAAGAATAGGAATTCATTATTTATATGAGAGTGAGGAGTTAATACAAGTAGACCAGATTATATTACATCCAGATTATGGTTATGATTTTAATATGTTTGGAACACACGATTTAGCATTAATACATTTAGAAGAACCTTCAAATTTTACTCCAGTAGAATTAATAGATGATATAGAGTTAGAAACATATTCATTTGGTAAAGTCTTAGGTTGGGGTGATACATACTTATGGGAATCAGCTGGAACTCTTTTTTTAAGAGAGGTTGATTTACCTTTAATAAATAATGAACAATGTAATGATATTTATGCTGATAACTATGATTTTATTATTCCTGCTGATAATGTGGTTGGAGAAGATGAAATATGTGCAGGGTATCCTAATGATGATGAACCTACGACATGTGCACTACATGGTGATTCCGGTGGTCCATTATTAGTAGATAATAAATTAGTTGGTATAGTAAGTCATGGATTTCCTCTTAATGTGTTTTCTCGAATATCATATCACAAGGAATGGATATATAGTATAATTGGGTACCCACAAGTTGAACCTTATTTTAGAATTTATATAAAATCAGTTGTAGGAAATGTAATAAAAGTTGGAATGGAAAATACTCATCCTGTTGGATTTTTTAGATTTCAATTAACATCAGATGACCCAACATTTTGGATGACATCAACATATGGAGCTACAGGTAGTGGATGTTTTCCTGACTTATTAGATATGGGAACATCATATCAATTTAGTGTTACTGGTAGTTGTAATGGATTTCAACCTCCTGGAGGAGATTTTGTTAATGTTACTTATTGGAGAGCAAATGAAGGTCCGTTTGAGATATGTATAACACCAAGAGAAGAATGGCCAACATCAGTTGAAGCAGGTGGGGTAGGTGGTGCACCATTATATACAGACCCACATTGTGAGGTATTTGATTTTGGTGAATTAGATGAAAATGAAATTAATTAAAGGATAAATTAATGGAACTAAAAGTAAAACGACATACTGATACAGCAAAATTACCTGAAAAATCTCATCAAGGTGATTTGGGTTATGATATATTTGCAGATGAAGATATTTGGATTCCTCAA
>Ga0080013_1002769_pt1 | contig 19819 bp, 38 predicted proteins | sample ETNvirenome_6_85_FD_69236 | JGI IMG/M metagenome (GOLD analysis project Ga0080013, IMG submission 69236) | Marine viral communities from the Pacific Ocean - ETNP_6_85 (SPADES assembly) (version 2) | ecosystem: Environmental > Aquatic > Marine > Oceanic | place: Pacific Ocean | collected 2013-06-19 | reverse complement strand
TAAATGCTCCAAAGTCACCTGAATCAATTTGGTCAGTAGTAAATACTCCACCAACTATTAGTCCTTTATCTGAAGCTACAGTAAAAGCAGAATCATCTACATAATCACCTTCAATGTTTGCGATTATAGTACCACTTGCTACATTGACATCTAAAGCTGAAGCTGTTGAAGTAATGGAACTTCCCGCACCATCTCGAACATTAACATCTATTCCTGCTGCTGGATTAAAAATATCTGAGCCATCTGGGTTAACAACTGCGACTCCTGTCTGTGTTGGGGTTGATGTACTCTCTTTGAACTTCCCATACTCTCTATCGGTTATTTGATTATCTAATGCCATTCTTGATTATGATAAATAAATAACAGGAGAACTATAAAAGTCCTCCTATTACTCATTTAGTTTTAGGTCGTTGTAATCTTAGCAATAGCGTTACTTTGTAGTACGCTTGTTGCAATTCTTACTGTTGCTACAATGTGGTGTGTATCTCTTAGGAAATCGTCAAATCTCTCAAGAGTCACTGGTCTCTTTTCCGCAATTGCGTATGCGTGGTCTCTGTCAATAACTAAAGCATGTTTAGCTGTGACGTTTCTTGAAACTACTACGTTCATACCGAAAATATTTCCAAGTAACCTTATACCTAAGTCAGTTGGTGCAATACTCAAGTTAGCTGATGTTAGTCCTGCTAGGTTTCTAATATCTGATGCTACCTCTGTACCTACTACCATGTCAGTTCCCATGTATCCGTTGGATTCCAAATCTTCCATTGCTTCTGTAATGTTTGCCAATGAAATAGTTCCTCCTCCAGTTACGGTTGCTCCTGCTCCTGAACTTAGTGCGTCTGCCACCAAGCTATCTTCTTTGTCTGCTAGAGCATACCCAGCTGTTGCTGCGTTCTTCTCTACGACTGAGAATTGACTGTCTTCAATCATTTCTCTTGTAATTCCAATAGTTACTCCGTACTTGACTGGAGTCAATGTTACTTGACTGTATGTCTCTTGTGCGAATGGTAACTCTGCTCCTTCAGCTACTTCATGTACAATCAGTGTGTCTGGGTCTTGTAATGATACTTTAACTGCTGGTCCTGGAACTTCATTTGGTCCGATTAACAATGCTGCCATTGGTCGGAATACCAAATTCTTTCGTACTGCTTCTTGCAAGGTTCGATAAACCATAGTAGGGGCTAGTACTTTGCTTCCTGTTGATGTTGCTCCTGTGGATAATATTCCACTTTCCGTCTTGTATGTTTTCATTTTACTTCACTCCTCCTATATATTTAATTTGAACAAGACATAAACTCCTGATGTACTTGCTCCTGTCAGTGCTGTTCCAATTACTTTTCCAAAAGCTGTTGCGTCTTCAATCTGTTGAGCTGTAGTTTCTTGTGCTACTAATGCTCCAGATGTGACTGCTGCTCCTGCTTCCATAATAAACAGTCCTGATGTTGCTACAGAGAGGGTCTCTCCTGTTGCTGCGTCTGTAAGGGCTACTCCCACGATTAGTAAATCGTCACTATTTGTTGCTGTGGATACTTCTACAGCAGATGCTACGTAACCTGATTGACTGATTGCAGTCATTACATCGTCTGATGATGCGGAGGCTACTAAATCTCCTGCTGTGACAGCGCCACTAGCTACTGCATGGAATGTTACTCCAGGCATATTAATTAATTGTGTATTTGCCATTTTATTTTATTTCCTATAGTCTTGCTAATGGGTGTCTTTCTTTCCAATAGGACATATCCCACTCTTGCCAGTAATTTCCTCGCTCATTTTTCAATTCGCCTGAAACCCATTCTGGTAATGCGTTTACATTTTCAGAAGTAATAGCTCTTGACTTAATTACTTCCTTTGTTAAATCCAACATGTGAGATTTTAATTCTGAAATTTCTGATTTCATATTAACTAATTTCTCTTCTGCTGCGTCGTCGTTTTCTTCTGCTGCTTCAGGTTCTGCTTCAGCTTCTTCTGCTGGTGCTTCTTCTGGTTCTGCTTCAGATTCTTCTGCGTCTTCCTTTAATAGAAGAGCAAGTTTTTCTTCGATTGCTTTTAATTTGCTTTCCATCTTTTTTTGTTCTTTACTTTCGAAAGAATTGTACGCTTCTGTAACACTTGTAGAAAATGTTGCTCCAGGAATACCTGGTATTGCTACCAAAGATAATTCCACAAACTTCATTCTCTTTGCTACAAAATTCGTCACACCGTTTTCAACTACTTTCTTTAGTTCCTCTATTAGGGAACCAACAGAAACATTAGTGACTAATCCTTTTTGAATTTTCTTTTGAACTGACTCATCGATAACTTCTGCTCTGAACTTCAATTGCTTTCCGTCCATATAAGCTTCAGTAACTCTACCTACAATACTGTCGATAGTATTATCATGGTCTTTCAAAAGAGGAACGCCGATAAGCGAATCTGCTGCTTTACTAAGTTCATCAACTTCATACGTAACATTGTTACGTGATGTTGTCTCCTCAATAGCAACTCCCTCAATTCTAAAAACTTTGTCTTCAACTGCTTCTTCCGAATAGCTTTCAACGATAGGTACAACAAAATTTATTTTTGTATTTTTCATCTCTTTATACCTTTTGCCTGCTTTCTTAAAACGACTTGTTGATTAGTAACATCTAATACGCACCGTTTAAAATCTGCTGGCATAAACAATTTAAATCGTTTGACGTTTTTAAAGATAATTAATAATTGTAAGAACTACGTTTTGTATTAAGAGGTGAATCTTCAGGGTGTTTACCTCTGTCCAAAGCATTTGTCATTGTAACTGTAACATTTGTTAGGTCTTGTTTAGTGCTCCATTTATTCTCTGGCCATTGTTCTCCATCAGTCTTACCAGGTTCTCCAAGACCTACTGGTTGGTTTGAAAGAGTGTGAGTTGTTTTGAATTGTACATCGGCATCATCTCCTGCGTAAACTGGTTGCCACTTATTTGAATCATATGGATTCCTAACAATCTTAAAAGGAACTACCAAGGGCTTACTCCTTTTCTGTAGTAATCTCTGAACCATTGTTCATCTTTACTACTAATTCTTTCAGGACTTCCTACTTGGTCTACATAATAAAATCCTTCTTTGAGTGGTGCTTTTTTAGGAGACTTGTCTTTCTTTCTGTCATCTAATCCTTTCAATGCTTGAACACCTCCACGAGAAGGGTCTTCCTTAGGAATGAACTTGACAGGGATTCCTAATTTCCAAGAAACATATGTTGCGTCCACAACACCTGCGGCTTTTAATCTAAGTAATCGATTTACCTTTACATCTTCATCTTCCTTGCTGAACTCTCCGAACACTAACTTAACTGAACCTGGTGTTACTATCTTATCTATAATCAACATATTAATTTGTTGAGTAAGGACTTCTTGAATTGATTTGACTCGTCTATCAAAGATACCAATCTGTACTTTAGCAGTAGCTTCAGTAATATTTCTTCCTCTGCCTAATGCTACTTCTGGAACTTGTAGTCCTGCTATAACTTGATTCTCCATGTGAGATAAAAATTCTTCTACACCAATCTTAGAACCTAGAGGTCTCAGAACACCAGCATCAATATTGTGAGCTGTAATTAAATCCATCTCAGGATTCTGTTCACTTAGTTGAGATTCAAAAGAATCAATCTGTGCTTCAGTAGCTGGTTCCTCTGAATTACCTAACTTGTAATGTACTTGAGGTGCTGCGTATCTGTGAGAGATTAATCTTAAATCTGCTTCCATCTGAAGCTTAGTTGCTAATGCCGTCCTTACACATTCAATAGCGGACGTTCCTTCTGAAGCATCACCGACTACATTCATCTTGAAATGTGCCATCTCATCTGAAGTGAAATCAATAGCTTTGTTTGCTGATACAGTCTGACTGTATCCTACAACTTCTCCTGTGCCATCAGGAGATAAAGTCACACTCATGGTCTTCGGATGTAATATCTTTAACTCAACTAATCTTGAACCAGCTCTAACTGATTCAACGTAACCATTACCATAGATTAACATATTCCTTGCTAACCGTAAAGCAATCATATGAAAATCTTGGGCTTCTAAAAATTCTTGTACCTTCTGGATTTTTTTCTCATCTTCACCGAGCAATTCATAACCGACTCCAACAGCAAGGTCTGCTGTGTAATTGATTGCTGCCTGTACCAATGGAACTTCCTTATATATTCTTTCGTAAGTATCATAATTTTTTTTAAGATTATAATCTGAATTATATGAACTGAAAAATCCTCTTACTGTACTTACCTTTCCTTTACCTGACTCAGTCAGAAATAAAGTTCTGAAACTATTTCTGAAACGGTTACCTAATGAAGCCATTGAGCGTGATGATACTTTAATTCCGTTGATGTTATTAAAGGTTTCTCTTAAACCTTTGCTTTGGTTTTAATACTTTCCTAACAAAGAAAGATGCTCTTTTCTTTTTAAGATTGTAAGCTGCTAAAGCTAAACTATCTACATAGTCATCATGTAATCCTGACGGTGCGTGTAATAACATCTTTCCTGTTGGTGAAATCTTCTGGCTGAAAGAAATCAACTGAGACTTTAATTTATCGTTTGCAGGTAGCTCTATTGAATTAGTTTCCATCATTAATCTTAAGTTGGAAAATAAATCAACCTTACTATTAACTGTGAAGTTGAATCCTTTAATCCTCAAACCCATAGCCTTCAGCTGGTCTATCTGAGCAAGACCTGCTCCTGTGTCGGCAAGACACTTGCGGATATTGAACCTCTCTGCGTAAGTTACTATGTGTCCAATGATTTGGTCATAAGACATTTGCTTGTATTCTTTTATTAGAACAACTCGATGTGCGCTTAGTTTATTATGTTTAATGATAGTTACTACAGTAGATGAGTTCTGCTTACCCCAATCTATACCCATGTAGTATTCGTGCTCAGGTAGTCCGTACTCTGCTAAGTCGTAATTCTTCATGCTCGTCCTTACTAAATCCGTTGGGAAAAATAATACTCCGTCATCAACAAACTCAGCAAGATATTCAACTGAGAAACGTATTGGTCCCATTGCCTTCTTTTGATTCTCCAAGTCTTTTATATCAACGCCTGGAGCAATTGGTTTCCCATCAATCATGGCTGGGAAGTGAAATACTTTTGCTCGCTCATAATCTTGATTCCATTGTAGATACATCTCATAAAAGAATCCTGCCTTACCGTATGGTGTTGAGGTTAATATAATTCTTCCTCCCGTTCTGATAACCATTGGCATAATAACTTCGTAATACAAATCGTCTGAATGAATGTGAGTTGCTTCATCTATGAATACAATATCGGCAGTGTAACCTCTAATGGTTGCTTCACTTGGTGGGAGCGATATAATCATACTACCATTATCGAGATGAACTTCAGTCCTGCTGGCTCGCTTTACAGATTTAGTTAGAATTTCACTGCTCTCAATGTCTTGTCTTACTTTGTGAAGTAAGTGACTTGCCTGTCTCTGCGAAGCAGAGATGAATAAAATCTTTGAACGAGGTTTAGTATAAGCCAACCAGATTGAATACTTGACAACCATTTCAGACTTACCTACTTGACGACCTGCGTTAATAAGAACGAATCGTTTCTGACAATCAAAGAATTCTTTCTGATACCATGTTGGTTCAAAAGGTTCTGAAGGTTTGAGTGGATTCTTTAGGAATACATTACAGAACAAACTTGGGTCTTCCTTTGTCTGCTGTAAATTATTCTTTAATTCAGTTGGAAGTTGATTCAACTTCTTCTTCGTCGCTACTTGAAATGCCATATTTCTTTTTCTTTTTCTTGCTACGTTTAGCAGGAGTATCTAATTCTACTTGCTCGATTCCTGCGAACAATTCAGTTATACTTCCAGTATCATCAACACTAACAGTTCTTCTTACAAGTCGTTGTTGTCTTGACAAACCTAACTCTCTACCTAACGCCGCATACGCGTCCATAAACTTCTTAGTAACTGAGGATAATTTATTTGCTGCGTCTACGTCAGTAACATTAATTCTCATAAACCTTCGGCTCTTAATAAACACAGCCACCATTAACCACAAGTCCATCAAGTCTTTCTGAGACGTAATCTCAAACTCTCTCTTGATATTTGTGAACAATAACTCTGCCATTGCAGCCTCATCATTTGACAGGGTGTCTCTGAATATTCCATTATCTATATCCGCAATACGAGTCTTAGCATTTTCTTCTGCTACTAAAAATTCTTTAAGTAGCAATGCGCGCCTTCGAGTTTCTTCAGTATCAGGTAGTTCTGACAACTGCTTAGCTACTTCTTCATAGTCCATATATTTCCTGCTTCAGTAATATGATTTTACACATCACTTGATTACAATGTTTCTGTAAAGCCTTCGATTCAGAATCATCATCACATGCTTGTAATGTTTGCCAAGCTGTAGACCATTCAAGTTCTAAACCTTTAAGTTCACTCTTGGCTTGAATGCTCTGCTTCAGAGTCTGTAGTTCCTTCTTCGTTAGTTCCATCTTCGTCCAATGCTTCTTCAATACCAGCATCAAGTATCTTTTGCTTTAGCGATTCAAGTCGAGTAATCTCTTTCTTAATATTCTCTATGTTGGTTTCCGCTCCACTCATTTGATTGTTGAGATTTTTAATTCCAACATCAATATTTTTCATTTGTGTCTGTGCTTCTTCCACAGTCATTTCATCTACTTTATGCGTTGTGAATAATAGCTTTCCATTTTCCACTACTGCTTTTGTTTCAGTATTCGTTTCCATATTTGGGAAAGGTAAACCTTATATAAAAGAGTTACCATTTGTATCTTGTGGGGACCAATCATAGAGACGTCGTTTTGTACACCTCGTCCCTACTATTGCGAGATGGTAAGAACAAAAGGGTATAAGTTTAAGAAGTGTCCTCGTTGCGAGAGAAATTTTAGAGCACCTTCAAAGGCAACCAACTACTGTATCAAATGTTCTAAGACTGGGTCTGGTAATTATAAACAAACACCTGCGAAACGAAGTGAGCGCTTCAAAAATTTTATGAATTCAGTAAGGCACCTACGGAGGTTAGATAATGAGTTGGCAAAAAAGAAAGGGGAATAGATTTGAAAACCTAATCGTTTCGATAGCTAATAAGTGTGGCTTCAAGGCTAAGAGAGCTTGGGGTTCAGACGGTCGCTCATTGGGAGAGCATTCTGAAGTTGATGTTATAATCTATCCGAACGGCGAACGCAGTGAGCCGTGGAAGATACAAGCCAAGTGTCGTAAGTCTATAGCAGGGTATTTAAAACCTAATGAGAATGTAGACTGGCAAGTCGTCAAGGAAGACCGAGGAAAGACTTACGCGGTGATTGAGCTTGAGGAGTTTTTAAAATTGCTAAAACGATAGAACTTTTCTGTGGAACAAAATCATTTAGCAAAGTTGCTAAACAGAAAGGTTATGAAACATTCACAGTTGATAACGACAAAGCTTTCAACCCAGACTACAAGGTAGATATTCTGAAGATAGATATAAATTCACTTCCACAAGAGCCGCATTTTATTTGGGCAAGTCCTCCCTGTACTCAATACAGCCGAGCTAAGAGTAAAGGAGTTAGAGATATAGCTGGAGCGAATAAAATAGTAATGAAGACTCTGGAAATAATCCAACAGTTGAATCCCAAGTATTGGTTAATCGAAAACCCTCAGACAGGTTTACTTGTGAAGCAAGACTTTATGAAAGGACTACCTTTTGTAGATGCGTCTTATTGTAAATATGGAATGCCTTACAGAAAGCAGACTCGCTTCTGGACAAACATTCCGAACTTGAAGTTGGAGACTTGTAACAAAGACTGCGACTCGATGATAGGGAATAGACACATCGGTAGTTGCGGAACTAATGGACAAGGACAAGGACATATCCGAAGGTACACAAACCGACCGTATAGTAAGCGGGAGATGTATGCGATTCCTCCTCGGTTAATTGAGAATATAATAAAGCATTTATAGATGTGTCTCTACTAAGAGTTATGAAAGTAATGATGTTAGAAATTGACGAAGGGATAATGGACTTGTTAAACAAGACATGCCCTACAACTTACACTATAGATGATTGGACTAAAGAACTAATGATAATGAAGTTACTTGAAATTGTAGTCGTTGAAGATAAGAATTAATTTTAAAATAAAGGGGGCTGGTGATATGAACAGTTACGAGAAACAACTAATAAATAGATTGCCCCCTCTTGTATTAATAACGCAGAAGTTATTATTAAACCTTTTCTTTTTAAAAAATAAAATCTAAAATCTTGGATAAAATAAATAAAACTACAACAACAACTGTAAGGTCGAAAACTAACCCACCTATCATTACACCGTATTGGTAAGGTACTGAAGCTTTAAGCATACGCTCTTCCGATTCTTCCTTCGCTAATATAATTTTTTCTTTCACTAATTCAATTTTTTTCATGGTGTAATAAACTCTCCTTTGCGCCAGGCATGACAACAGTTACAACCGCAACCATGACACCCACAACGTCCGAAGCAGATACATTCTCGTCTGGCTCTGGAGGTACATGCTCCTTGACACTTCATAGTATAGCTATCCTTCGTTTATTAAATAGTTATTTGTTTTTGAGAAGAAAAAATTGTGAGATTTTTTCTGTCGGTTTTTAGAACGACCTTTATATTTTATGGGTTATTGTGGAAGGAAATTCTCTCTTTTGAATTTATTTGGAAATATATTCCAATGAACATAAAAAAACGGTAGCAAGTATTATATAGTATTATCTCTTTATATATCCATGGATATAAAGAAAAGCCAGAAGACTGACTGCTTTCACCTTAGAGATAAATATACCTATTATCAAAAACTTCTAAGAAAAGATGAGGCTAAAAGAAATAAGTCTTTTAAGAAATTTGAAACAGCTAAACCTTTTGATTTACCAAAGGATAATACTGTTTTGAAAAGTTGCACGGCTTTAAGTGTTGAAACTCTTAAAGCTCGCAGAGATTACTTTAAGTATCTCAACACATCAATTAAAGGAGCAGGTGTCAAACCTGCTCAATCTTTTTTATGCTCAACATTTCAACGACTGAAATTTGAGGGGGTGATTAATAGCAAATAGATAACAAAGGTTAATCACTAAGGCATATTTCATATGGGGATAGGCTTTGTTTATTGCTTGCTAAGTTTATGTTGTTGAGCAATAAACTAGGTCTATCTTGGTAAAACTTTACTGTATTGAAATGATATTTATATATTAAGCCGTGAGAAATTTCAGGGACTTGAAATAACTCTCGCTTTCGTTAGGATATCAGTTAAGCCATAGTTAAAAGATGTAATTCTTTTAACCATACTTGCGTCAGAAGTATAACGCTTTTTCAAATCTTATAGAGGTTAGTCATAGCAATATACAACGCAACTCTCAGGCTACTGCATTAGCTATATGTGAATAGTGAGACATGCACGGCCATAGAACTGAGAATAAGAGAACAGACAATCAGATGAGCTACGAGGCACGACATAGTAGTGATGATTATTTAAAATTGGGTTCAATCCCGTCTGGATATAAGTGAGGCGTTTAGTTTTGTGTTAAACTTATTCACACTAACAAACTTATATAACCAGAGAACAAAAGCTATTCATATCCAATTTAATATCTATTAAGCTTGGGTATAGCGTTTTTAATTGGTCTAAGGTTATAACCTTATCAAGACCTAAAACCTAACTTCAAAACCACTATACGAAAGCGTAATAAAAAAGATACTAAATTAGATACTAAATTAGATATGAATTTTTCTTTTTTGATAAGAGATATTAATATAGATATTAATATGGATATTAAATTAGATATAGATATGAATAATAGCAACTTAAACAATGGAAACAATAAAGAAAGTAATGAGTAAAACAGAACGCAAAGCGTTCGTTTTACAAAAAATAGCCAAACTAAAGGCATATAGAAACAACTACGCACACTTTAAAGGCGTATTAAGAAAACACAACAATAAGATAACCGATTACGGTTTAAAAGAATATACAACAGTAGCAGGAAACACCTACATACACCCATACATTAAAACGCAAGACGGCAACTACATCATAGGCGTTAAGCAATGGAGAAAAGAATAAAACCCATAACTCGAAGAGAATTATACTTCTTCGATAACAGAATAAGACGACATCGAGCAAGACAGAAAGGACTACACATAAGCACGATACTGAAAAAGATAAGATGGAAAAGACTTGAAGAACTATACAGAGCAGGGTATTTAAGGCTTACATCTGTTGAACACTTCGACCACAACAACGGCAAAAGACATAAAGGATATAGCCCAGCAGGCCGTTTAAATTGGATAGGAGCATATAGCAAGAGTTCAAGGTCTGAGATAATCGGAACGAAACCGAGTAAATGGGCAATACAGAATTGTAGATAACTATAACATTAGAGTTTCATAAAGCTTATTAACTCTTAGCGTTATAGATAGATAAGATGGAATACAATAAACGAGGAACGAAATTAATTAAGACGCAAGATTTAATTGAACATAACCCAGAAGGGAATACAAACGAAGAATTACAAACAGAGCAAAGTTTGGTAATCGAGCAAGATAAAGCAACTTTAAAACTTGAGTTATTTCATAACAATGTCTTTTTTGCTTATATACCTCTTGCTATATTTACAGACTACGAGGCTATGGAATGACAACAAAATTAAAGTTTGGTTCTGTTGAGTGGATAGAAGCAAATTGGAACGACCCACTTGTAAGAGAAATTACAATAGAACAGCACAGAAGAAACAATGAGGTAAAAGAATGAAAGAAATAAATAAAAAAAAAAGGGGGTATCGAGCAAAAATGAAAGAAAATAAAATGAAATCAGAAATAAAAGAAAAAGTTGAAACAACCCTGAGTGGTATGACAACAAACGAAGAGAAGTATAAGAAAGCATATGTCTATTTGTTAAACGAATTAATTGAGTGGATAGAAGACTCTTCAGCGTTTCCAGATGAGGTAAAAAATGCTCATTGGGAGAGTTTAAACGCAATATTTGGAGAAGACCACGAGGAGTATATCCGATGAAAGATACAATAAATAAAGACGCAATAGAATTAACAAGAAAAGAATTGTTAGCTCGAGAATCGATTACACATGACCTTACATGTCTATACTGTATGAAAAAGAGGCTATATATGTATATCACATTAGGTATAAACGGAATAGCTAAAAGAATTGGGCATTACAAAAGGAGGGTATATGGAAAATTGTAGCCATTGCGACAGTAAAATTCTTGAAGGTGAATTTAAGTATGTTAGTCGAAAAAATGATTGTTTATTATGTAATGATTGTTATTCAGAACACACAACGACTTGTGAGAATTGTTCCCAAACGACATACCCAGCAGAAGACTGCTTAGAAACAGAACAAGGAGATGTATTCTGTCAATACTCCTGCTTACAAGAACATGGTGGTGGTCAATGTTATGCGTGTGCTAGCACAACTTCACATGTTAGATATTCAGACACAGCAGGAGAAGAATATTGTGAAGATTGTTATGAAGATTTAGAAGATGAAGACGCAGATGATGAAGAGGAGTTTGAATTTATACCTGAAAAACGCAATGGTGTGATGAATACAAATAATAGATATGTCGGTGTTGAATTGGAAGTTATCGATGAGGGGCGAACAATAGAACGAGGGACTGGGTATAAGATTGTAGCTGACGGCTCACTAAACGACTATGGCCGAGAGATAGTATCAGACCCATTGATGAACAACAGGTTTGAATATATCTTAAAGAACTTGATTAGTTATTATAAAGACGATGTAGCAATTGATAGCTCTTGTGGATTTCACTTACACATTGGCTTAAAGAATAAAGAGATAAACAGTTTAGCATTTCACAAAAAGTTGATTGCGTTCGCTAAGAACAACGAACACTTATTCTTCACAATATTACCACGCAGTAGGCATAACAATCATTACGCTAAAATGTTTAACTCATCGGAAGAAGATTTTAGAGGACTTCGCAACGACATTAAAAAACTAAATGACAGCAAGACAAGACTACGATTTGTAGAACAACTATATTGTAGCAATAGCTACTCTCAAGCCCACAAAAGATACAAACACTCAATTAGAAACTTAGCAATACCAAACAAATCAAAAGACATTAGAGAGAATTATGAGTGTGCTATTGATTCAGCTAAACGAGGCAGAGGGAAATATTCATCTGATTATAGATACAAATGGCTAAACTTTCACTCAATACAATACAGAGGCACAATAGAAGTAAGATTACATACAGGCACATTTAACTACAATAAAGTTAAGGCTTGGACTTTACTCTGGGTTAATCTTATAGATTACATTTCAACTAAACCATTAAGATATATACAGAACAAAAAGTTTAACTCAATAGATGAAATGATTGGCGTGTTGAAGATAGCAAGCAGGCGTGTAGGAACATCAACATTAAGACACCACTACAAAAAACGAGTGAGCAAATTCAAATCAGATTATACTTCACTCAGCAATTACTACAATTGGAATATGACAGACGAAGAACGAGCAACATTATACTTCATAAACCAAATGGACAGAGATGACAGAGATATAAGATATACACAAAAAATAGAACAGGAGAACAGAGAATACAGAGCAAGACAAGAAGAACAGGAGAGAATAGAAAATGTGTGAAATACAAATAGCAATAGCTAAAAACGAGAAAGGCATTACTAAGAAAGAGGTTGCTTACTTAGAATTGTTAAATCAATATGCCCAACCAAACAACCACGATGCGACAGGATACTTTAACGCACTAACAACTCATAAAGAAAAAGGTGTGTTTAGTTTGATTGACCATTTAGACGACATTGTAGGACAACAATACTTAGTTGTTCATAACAGATTTACGACACAAGCATCAGCCAATAAGAACAGAAACAACCACCCATTTCAGAAAGGGCGTTGGACATTAGTTCATAATGGTGTAATTAGAAATGACGGAGAAATCCGAGCAGAACATAAGAAGATTAAAAAGCACTCTGGGTGTGATAGTTTCAGCTTCTTGTATTTGTTTGAAAGCAATTACAATAGATTGTTGAAAAAGGATATGACCGAGAAAAAGAGAGTTCTTAAAGCAATACAAAAAACAGTAAAGAAAGTTGAGGGATACTTCTCAATAGCTGTAATGAATAACTTAACAAATAAATTGTATTACTTTAAATGCTCATCAGCACAGTTTTACTTTGGATACAACAGAAGTAAGTTAGCTTACTGTTCAACGAGCCAAGATAGTTTAGACAGGTTGAAAGATGTTGGAGTGATAACAAAGATAACAGAAGCACCAGCAGACACATTGTTTGAAATAGACTTCGATGAACAAAAGCTAAACAAGATTGGTAAGTTTAAGTATGAAGATGCTTCGAGTTTTTATACACCAACAACAACTACGGATTGGAGTTTTGATACTTCGTATAATGAAGAGCAAGACATTGCTAAGTTTGATGACATATTAGAATACTTGAACGGAACAATACCTAATTATGAATTAGATAACGGCAAGGCAATACTCAGAGAAGAACAATTGCTTGAAGGGTTGTCAGAATACTATTGGAATATAGCAAAAGGTAAAGACGGAACAATAGAAATAGACTTAGCGAGTTTATATGGTGGAGGTTATTATCAATGACAATAACTGAAAGTTCAAAGCATAGCTGGATACAAAGCATGAAAGCTTTAGAGAATAAAGGAGATACAAAAGCACAAAAGATTATGGAAGATTATAGAACTATGACAATGTCTATGTTCTGGAAACGATACAATCCATAAACTATTTATAGTATTAAGAATACAATACAAATGAGAAACACAATGGAATATACAAGCATAAGAGTATCTAATGATACTTGGAAGAAATTACAGAGACTAAAGGCAAGACCGAGCCATACAAACGAAGATGTTGTTAAGTTCCTTATTGAGAACTATAACGGAGATGAGGACAATGACAACTAAAACAGCACAAGAACTGATGAAAGAATTTGGGTATGATAGCATACTTGATTTCAAGAAAGCAACTACATCATTAATCAATGCGTCAAGGTCTAGAATAAACTATTGGCGTATAGATATTAACCATCACAATATTAAGATTAACAAACTTAAGAAACTGATTGATGATGAGAATATTGAACTTAAAGAATTCAATGAACAGCTACTTACTATTAAGAAAGAACTGGAGGAACAATAATGGGAAGATACTACAACGGAGACATACAAGGTAAGTTTTGGTTTGGAGTTCAACCGAGCAATGATGCTGATTTTTTCGGAGTGATAGGTAATAGACCTGAACGATTGGAATATTATTTTGGAGCAGATGACAAACCTAAAGTCAATAAAGGAATAAATATATGTCGGAAAGAACTTAGCAAGAGTAATACAGATTTGTATTGGAAGAAAACAATAGACGAATTCTTCAAAACAAACAACGGATACAACGATGATATGATGGCTAAAGCATTAGGTATAACTAAAACCAAATTATCTTACTTGCTTGAAATATATGCTAGACTTGAGTTGGGATTACAGATACGAAAGTGTCTCAAGAACCACGGCTCATGTGAGTTTGAGGCTGAACTATGACTATGAATTGTGAGCATGACAGCTACCAGAACACAGGAAAGGAACAACACTACTGTGATAAAGGACAAACTTATTCCTACATACAAATGAAATGTGATGTCTGTTCCGAGACACTATACGAGAAGTATCTGTATTTAGGAACATACGAAGCAGATGAAGTTAAAGGAGAAATAAAATGTCAATGAGCAAATACAAACGAAAGATTAATTCTATGCTTGATGATTACTATTCAGGACAGCTGGAATTAACTAAGGTATCAGACTTCTTAGAAGAACTGAGAGCCGAGTATGAAAAGGAGGAACAAAATGAACACAGAAAAAATGTATGATGTAGCAAATGATACACCTATCCTTGAGTGTGTAGTATGTAATGGAGATTACATAGACCATCACGGATTAAAACTGGACGAACAAGATGTATGTGAGTATTGTTATGAAGAGGAAACCAAATGAGACGAATAGGATTTAAAGATTACATCTTAATTGTAGCAGACAATACTACAACTGACTTTCTTTCAAAGGCTAAAGTCTTAGCCGAGAACTTTGACGCAGTAGTTGAGAGAGACAAATGCTACATACTCATACCGAGAAATATAACTGAAGTCAAGATTGACTTAAAGAAATATCTAGATGAAATAGACTGGATAGAATAATACTCATAACGAGAAACACAATGGGAATAAAAACAGAACTACCCGGTGGTATCAAACTTAGTATTGATACTGTCGATGAATATATAGAACTGATGACGAAGCTCAAAGGAGCATACAAAAGACCTCAAGTGAAGATTACTAAAGTAGTCTCACCTAAAACCAAACAAAGAAGTGTGAAGAATAACTGCTATTCTCGCTGGAGTAAAGAAGATATACTCGAAGTAAAAGAGCTGTATATGAAAGGCTATCGTATAAAACAGATAGCTAAACGCTTCGGAAGAACTAAAGCAGCTATAGCTTCACAGATAGCTGTAAGAGGATACTTACGGAGACCAAAAGGTTTATAATGTATTCTCGAGAATACATAACGGTGATGGAACAATACGAACAACAGCTTCTCGAAAACTACTACAAAGAGAAGAGAGAGGCAGATGAAGAATGACAGGTATAGGATTAACTGATACTGTACCAAAGCACATAGTTTATACAGACCACATATACTACGATGTTGGACGACAACTGATTGACTTTGAATTACAACAACAGAAGAAAGATGGCTTCTTTTCTAAACGAAGAAAGTATAGAGACGTTGGCTTTACTAAAAGTCGATGGCTTCTATACGCAAACGCAAGGACTATCCTATCTAATGAGATAGTCCTTGACTTTGACATTGAAGAAAAAGAGAGTATATCTAACTTCAAGAACAGGATACTTCAAAGCATTAGTGTCGTTAAGAAATATCACAAAGATGTCAGACCATTTTACTCTGGTTCAAAGGGAGTTCATGTTCACATCTTTGACCAAACATTATTAAATATGAATGCTTATGACAGGGAAGAACACAGAGAGTCAATGCTTAAAATGTTTGGAGCAGATGCTCAGAAAAAATCTGAACGTACAACCATTGCTTTGGAATACGCACCACATTGGAAGACAAACAAACTGAAAGTTCCATTGATGGACGAACACTTTGACACTATGCAGGAGGTGATAATTGATGCGAGGAAAACACACACTAAATGAATTAATAAAGATTAAGGTAAATATAATTGAGTCTCTTATAAAGAGACAGCTCTCACCTGAGGAAATAAGATTTGTATTGAAGAAGGCAGTTGAGACTTCTGAAGAAGCTTATGACGCAACTATTAAAAATGATAACCAACTCTTAGCAAACCTTATGGCTAGATACGCAGACAAGAAAGGAGTAGACATACTTAATTTATTTTCACAGTTAGGTTTCTCTACGGAGGTAGACGATGAGTTGGAAGAATAAAATCGGAGAGCTAATGACTTACAAAAGGTTAGTCAATACTTATTGTAAGAAACGAGACTTGACACCTTATCAATTCTTATTGGTAAGGTTGATAGATGGTAACACCACTAACGCAGATGTTACGTATCGATTACTTAACTCTGGATTCACATCACAAGGAAGAGTAAGCTGGTACAGTTCAACAGGTGATAGTAAGTCTTACAATTTAGATTCAACTTGGTATACAATTAAATCTATCTTGAAGCGTAAAGGTTATATCAATTATGAATCTTCACGAGGAAGAAATGCTATTGTGAATCTTTCATTAACAAAGAAAGGTAAACAATTAATAGCTAACTGGATAGCTGAATTGAATAAGTATCAGGAAGACAACCAAAAAGAATTGAAAGATAACAAAGAGTTGGCTGAAGATATTATATCTTTGATTGACCCTAAGGCTTCAAAATTCTTATTCAACCTACAAGAGTTGCCTAAGAAACTCCAAGATAAATTTCAAGGAGACGCAGAAGAAGCATACCTACAACTAACAGAGTCCTTACTACAAAACTTGCCTGAGGATTTTGACAGCAATAAAATTAAATCACTACCAATCTTCTTGAACATACCGAAGGATATGAATTCAACTAACTATTCTAAAGATTATTACAAAGGAGGACTAACTTTAATCTCAGGGTGGATAACAGGAATATCTCAGACTTTAAATCTTAACATGGGTGAGCTATATAGATGTAATAATAATAAAAATCATGTTAACATCTATCATGATAAAGTAGAGATATGTGAATACTGTGGTGCTGGAGTTGAAAGACAATTCGGAATTGATATGCCAGTCTACCAAGTAATAATTGAGACAGAAGGCTCAGAGAAGATTAAAGCTTATGTACACGCAGACTTCTGGAAACCAATTCAAAGTGTTAACACAAGGCAGAGACTTCTATTGTTAAGAATAAAAGAAAAATCTAGACTCAAAATAGCACAACGGATTAAGTATATGGTTATTGGATTAGAGATAGACGATACTGAAACAGCACCTGAATTAGAAAGAGCAGAAGAATTAGCACAATTACCTACTGCCGATATATTATCTACTATAGACAATTCATTGTTCTCAGACATAGCTGGACTTAAAGTTATGAAAGATGCTGCGATAATAACATTAGCTTCAATTAATTCTCAACGACTTAACATAGAGATTAAAGGAGAGATGAGAGCTACGAGAGGGATACTCAATACATTAATGTGGGGTGAAGGTGGTACTGGTAAGACTGAAGTAGCAAAAAGATTAATTGATTTAGTAGCACAACAATTAGCGAGAGGACAAGCAGGACATACTTCTGAACGAGGGTGGACTGCTTCATATGATGCTGAGAACAAACACATAAAAGCAGGGATAATACCTATGAATAACACACGAGCAGTATTAATCGACGAGCTTGATAAGTTCGATAACTTCACCTTCCTACTCCAGCCCTTAGAAGAAAAACGCATAGACTATGCGAAAGCAGGATTGAGTGTAACGTATGATGCTCATACAGTTACTCTCATGACTGCTAATAATAAAAAGACTCCAATTGACAGCGAACCAATACAACAGTTAAAGAAAGAAATTGAACAGCGAGGGAGAGCAAGGACACCAATTATTGAACGGTGTGATATTGTTTGTGTACTAAAGAATTCAGCAACCTCAGGAGATATTCTTTTGGAATGGATGAAGGCAGGAAATAATTCAATACACACTATTGACTTCCTTAAGAATTATTTTGAAGCACTGAGATTAATTGAAGACGTATATATTAAAAAGGATACTCTAAAAATGCTGAGTGAATTCTTAAGGAAAGAAAATATAAACTTAACTGCTAGAAGATTACAGAGTTTCATGAGAATTTGTGGAGCAATAGCAAAGTTACACTTACGAGACGAGGTTACTGAAACAGATGTACGAGAAGCCTATGAATTCTATGCTAATATGTTAGAAACCCTAGGGCTAAAGAGCAAAACATACAGTGGTACGATAGATATAATTGATGCGCCTCTAAAAGAAGACCAACTGAGAGAACATATATTCAACACTCTTGAGCAAAAGCCAACGAGTGAGGAACAACTGCGAGGATTATTTCCTAAAGCAGACGTAATTGGAATACTAAACCGTGAAAAGAAATATGGAGCAGTATTCAAAGACAGCAAAAACAATTGGAGGTTATTAAAATAATGGAACAGATAAATGAAACGCCGAGAGTAAAGGTTGAACGAGGACAACGTGGGGGATATGGCTGGAGAATCAGCATTCCTGGAGATGACTTAGATAAAATTGTAGATGAAATAAAAAGAATAGATAGTAAGTTAAGACTTACTTTCTTATCGGATAATACTCACGACATCAAGTCGTAAGAGACAAAAATGGAAAGTGAAAACATACAAACAAATGCGATGGAACCGCAAGGTCGGATTCTATCATGGGAGGAAGCAAACATTACTTCCACCAATTATGTCAGATTTGAAACTGACGTAGAAAAGAAACTTATCGTAGAGCAATGGAGACTCGAACAAAAGGAAGATAAGTTTACAGGAACACAGCGAGTATTCTTCATAGCTAAAGTAGCTAATGAAGATGGAATTGAAGTTGATAAGGTATTAGAAAACTCATCAACAAGATTGCGTATGGCTTTGTACAAGCATCTAAAGGATAAAAATCCAAATGAGAGAGCAGCAATTAGCATTACTCGAACTGGTGAGAAAACCAATACACAGTACTTGGTTAAGTTAGTGGGGGAATAATCCCCCTTAACTTATGAAAGAGGATGTCTAGAATAAAATGGAAAAAGGACACAAGATAATTAGAAGGACAGAGGAACTACCCAGTACATTTGTTAGAACCGTTCCTTATCTAATCTTGAGAGAGATAGGTAAAATTATTCCAAGACCTCGTAAGAACATTAGTAAGAAGAAATTAAAATACTACTCTCATTATCCAAGCGAGATAGCAACCAAGACAAAGGTAACTTACAGCCATTGTTATAATGTAATAAATCAATTTAAAGAAAAAGGATTAGTAATCATTGAGAAGAGAGGTAATAGACGCTGTGTTAGTTTAACTCCAAAAGGTGAGAAAGTGTTACAACTACTAACTGATACTATTATCCCTCTCAAATACAAATAGACCACAACACCTTTAAACTCTCAACTTCTCCACAGTGTCACGATGAATGAATTAGATTCTGAATCGAAATTTTATACTAAGGAGGTAAATCTAAAATGAACAAACACGGAATAATGACAAATGTACTTATCGTTTCAATAGTTTCTCTATTAATTGGAGCACTACTTGGAGCTGCTA
>Ga0080013_1002768_pt1 | contig 19826 bp, 20 predicted proteins | sample ETNvirenome_6_85_FD_69236 | JGI IMG/M metagenome (GOLD analysis project Ga0080013, IMG submission 69236) | Marine viral communities from the Pacific Ocean - ETNP_6_85 (SPADES assembly) (version 2) | ecosystem: Environmental > Aquatic > Marine > Oceanic | place: Pacific Ocean | collected 2013-06-19 | reverse complement strand
CAAGATTAATATTGCTGTTTACCACGGATCGATCGCCGGCGTCCAAACCGACGTTGGCTGGACCATGGAACATGGCGATCACGACGTCTCTATTTTTGGTGGGCACGACTATGCAATGCTCGGGGACATTCACAAGACCAATCAGATTCTAGACCACGAAGGTCGCGTACGTTACTGCGGATCGATCGTGCAGCAGAATCACGGCGAGACCAACGACAAGGGCTTTCTGATATGGGAGATCGAGAGCAAGGATGAGTTCAGCGTGAAACACATCAAGCTGCCCAACCCTAAGCCTTTTGTGACCATTGAACTCACGCCGAAGGGTAGGATGCCCCGAGGCACTACGGTGCCCTCTGGGGCCCGTGTACGGCTTGTGAGCAACAACAACCTTCCATTGAACGTAATGAAGAGAGCGGTCGAGGTTGCTAAGCACCGCTTTGGACCAGAGAGTATTACCTTTTTAAACAGGGCCGCTGGTCAAAGAGGGAGCATCGATGCGACAGGGCCTGGCTTCTACAAGGAAAATCTCCGAGATATTTCTGTACAAGAAAAGCTGATGAAGGAATATCTTAAAGATTATGAAGCGACCACTGAAATGATGGAACGCGTTAACGGCCTAAATCAGAAGTACAACAAGATGGCTGAGGCTACCGAGGACGTTGCACGCAATATCAATTGGAAGCTTAACAACTTTGAGTGGGACAATCTGTTTAATTACGGTGAGAACAACAGAGTTGATTTTGAAAAGCTAAATGGCATTGTAGGGATCTTTGGAAAGAACTTCTCAGGGAAGTCAAGCATCATTGATGGGCTCCTTTATACGATATTTAACACGACATCTAAAAATGAGCGTAAAAATCTTAATGTGATTAATCAACACAAATCTGCATGCTCTGCCAAGGTAGAGCTTCAAATAGGTGACAAAGTATATACCATCAATCGACGTTCTGAAAAATATGTGAAGAAGCTGAAAGGCGAAGTGACCGACGAAGCCAAGACTGATTTGGATTTTGACTATTTTGATCCAGTACTCAGCGAGAACCACAGTCTTAATGATACCACCAGAATGAAGACAGATGCTGCTATTCGCAAACACTTTGGCACCATAGAGGATTTTCTTTTGACATCTATGGCGTCCCAGCTAGATTCGCTATCCTTTATTAAGGAGGGCTCAACGCGCCGCAAAGAAATTTTAGCTAAGTTTTTAGACTTAGAAGTATTTGAGAAGAAATATAGGCTTGCGAAGGAAGACAGCGCCGATTTGAAGGGCGTCTTGCGAAGGATTGGCGACCGCAACTTTGAAGAGGACATACTGGGCGTCAACGAAGAGATCAAAAAAACCAATCAGCAGCTTCTAGAACAAGAACAAAGTTGTGACAGAATCAAAGAAGAGATAGAAACAAAAGAAGCCCAACTTGCCGAGGTGAATCTATCTATTGATTCTATTCCCAACGAGGTGGTGGACATTATCGAAGCAGAAAAAAAGAAGGCCGAGTTAACATCGAAACTGTCCACCGCGGAACAAATCAACCGAGAGCGTGGAACGCACATTCATGAATATAAGCGGGCAATCGAAAAGCTTGACGACAATCTTGCCGGGTTTGATATCGAAGAACTAGAACGAGACCAAGAGTTAATAGATATAAAACAAGATGAGATGGAAGGCGTCATTAGAGAAGCACGAGTATGGCAAAAGGATTTTAACATCAAGAAGACGAAGTTGAAATTATTGAATGAGGTGCCGTGCGGTAGCGAATATCCTCAATGTAAATTTATTCATGATGCCCACACCGCCAAGGAAGAAGCACCAGGGCTTCATAATAAAATATTAGAAAGCATTAAAGAGGCCAAGGAGCTTAAAAAGTTCTTAGAAGATATGAATCCCGACAAGGTAGATGCTGATCGGCAAGAGTATCAACAGCTTACGTTACGACGAAACGAAAATGAAAGCGGCCTTAAAGATTTACAGCTTTTATATGCGAGAGAAAAGAATAAGATTGTATCTTATCAGGGCGCCCTAGCAGATGTTGCAGTAAAGATAGAGGAATATAAAGACAATCGCGAGAACATTGAAAATTTTGAGTGCCTCGCTGTACAACATCGGGAAGTCGTCGACGCAATTGCGACACTTGATGAGCAACAGAAAGAATGTCAGAATATGATTCTGGAATACTACAAACTGAAAGGCTCCCTCGAACAGAAGGCTACGAACCTCATGGAGCAACAGAAAGAGTTAAAAGACATTCAACAAGAGTATGCCGCATTCGATTTGTACATGCGATGTATGCACTCCAATGGGATTGCATATGATATTATTAAAAAGCAGCTACCGGTTATTAACGAAGAGGTGGCGAAGGTCTTGGCCAATATAGTTTCGTTTGAGGCGTTCTTTGAGGATGACGGAAAGCGACTTAATATTTTTATTAAACACCCCAAACATGATCCGCGACCGCTGGAAATGGGGTCGGGCGCGGAAAAGACGATCGCTGCAATGGCTATTCGTTTAGCACTTCTGAGCGTATCTAACCTTCCCAAGGGCGACATTTTTATTCTTGATGAGCCGGGAACAGCGCTGGATGCAGACAACATGGAAGGATTCATTCGTATTCTTGATCTGATTAAATCATTTTTCAAAACTGTTATTTTGATTTCCCATCTGGACAGCTTGAAGGATTGCGTAGACACGCAGATTATAATTGAAAAGAACGGCAATTACGCACACGTTGAAGTCTAAATGTAATCTTTGATTTCCTTTACTAATTATATAGAAAGGAAAACATATGAAACATTTACTAGATAGGGGATTAAACAAAGTCGTTTCTCGCAAGCTACTAGCTTGGGTGACGGCTTGTTTTTTGTTGGGCTTTGCTGATTTGGCCTCGTCCGACTGGACGATGATTACCGTCGTTTACATTGGTACACAGGGCGTCGTTGACACCGTGGCGAGACTAAAAGGAGTGAAGTAGTGAAGTGGTTAGCTATTAAAACAGCCTTGAAGAAAGGGTGGGCTTGGACCAAAGCACATGCATGGGTACCCATAATGGTACTGTTAATGCTAGTGGGGCTTTTATTATATGCACTAACCAGAAACGCGGCTTTCATAAGCGCTCTCATTGGCGCCTTAGAAACGCGTCGCGAGAACTATAAGAAGGAAATAGAGATTCTTAACACTACCCATAAAAAGGAAGCCGAAGAGAAAGCCAAAGTTCTCGAGGCCTACAACGAAAATCTCAAAAACCTAGAAGAAGAATATGCGAAACGTAATGAAAGTCTTGACTCCAAGAAAAAGAAGGAGCTTAAAAAGCTCGTTGAAGAAAGTTATAATGATCCGGAGGCGCTTTCAAGAGAGCTTGCTAAACTTTATGGATTAGAACATGGTTAAAAAACTATTATCTTTAATAATCATCTTTAATCTCATCCTTCCCTCTTACGCATTCGGCGAAGACGAGGCGACACCACCAGAATATGATATTATTTCTTTGGAGGCCGGTGACCCTGCACCATTCGACGGAGTCCTGCTATCGTTGGACGCCGCCGCAAAGGTGGCTGTTGACAAGAAATTTGAGGGTGCTGAGTGTGATTTGCGTATAGGATATGAACTTCACCTGCAAGAACAGCGGTATGAATTACAGTTAAATTACAAGGACATAGAGATAAAGTCATGGGAATCACGCCACGAGCAGATGATGATTCTTAAAACGACAGAGAACGATAGACTTTATGACCTAGTAATGAAACAAAAGCCCTCTACGGCGCCATGGCTCGTGGCACTCGGGTTTGGTATTGGAACTGCTACTTCGTTGGGAATCTTTGCGTTGTCAACGGAGATAGTTAAGTGAGCATACCCGAGGTCCGATCAAGAAGCGCGCTCTTATACTTCTTGGAACAAGAGTTCGCCCACAACTCGCCGGCGGGGTCGAACACCTGCATTCAGTTTAATGATAATGGAAGCTTCGGGGGAGAAGCAAACCTAACATGGGACGGTTCCACGCTAGCTGTGGGCGGTTCGCTGACCATTGCGGGAAACACCACGCTTGGTGACGCGTCCAGCGACACAATAACCCTTAACGGTGTCGATACCGGAACAGACAATACGGTTCTTATTCTCAATGGCTCGAACGTTATTAAGACTGACGAAATTAATCCATCGGTATGGGATACAAGCGCCACCTTTGTGGAAGTTTCTGGAACCCCAGTCAATGATCAAGTTGGTATTTGGACAGATGCAAACACGATGGAAGGTAGTTCAAACCTTACCTTTGATGGTACAGATCTCACTATTGGTGGCGACCTCACCGTAACAGGAAACGACATCAAAGATTCGGGCGGAAACACACAAATTACTTTTGATGGATCAGGAGTCTCGACAACCATCGCCGGCGACTTGTTTGTCAATGACTATGCTCGAATTGACGCTCTCCGAGTTGGAACAACCAGTACAGATCCTGGCGATGGTAATCTGTATGTTGAGGGCGACACCACTATTGGTGGAGATGTAACGTTAACAGGCGGCGGATTTGTATCTGCGCTGGGCGCCTCAATCTCTGGCACTGATAGGTCCCTCGCCGACGAGTGGGTTAAAGTTGCCGAATACTCCGCGGGAGCGAGCGGCGCCTCCTACTACGCGACAGCCGTAATTGATGTGATATTAGCTGGTCATGATGGGACGGCAGAAGTTTATCAAGCGCGTGTACATCTGCGCGCTCAGACGAGCACAACGTCCTACTCGACATGTCAGGTGGATATCATACAAGATGCGGGCAGCGAAGCGTGGGACACTACTGACTTTATTTTAACTCAAAAAACTACATCCACTTATGGAGGAGAATTGTGGGTTCGGAGCGGCGCAACCAATCAACAGTGTTATGCAACCATTACTAACGGCACAACTACCGGTGATTCGTGGTATAAAACGGATTGGGCTCTCACTCCCGGACAAACATGGGGTTCGTATGCTTCGCTGGGCTCAGACATTACCACCACAAACGTGAAAAAAAGGTTTGATAGTTTAGTGATTGATGACGATTTGACCGTAGGCGGAAGTACCACCCTCGGTGATGCGTCTGGCGATAGTGTAACCATTAACGCTCAAACGATTGACTTGGCGAATGTTGATGAGGGTACAGACAACACAGTTCTGGTCTACAACGGTTCCTCGATTGTAACGGACGAAATCGATTCTCGCGTCTGGGGATCGACATTAGTAGATGGAACAAATGGCACCGATAATGAGATTGCTGTCTTTACCGATTCAAATTCCGTAGAGGGGGATTCAAGCCTAACTTGGAATGGGACAGTGTTGGCCGCAACCACTGGGTCCTTTAACAATGCCGCTGTCTGGGATCAGGTGGCCATCACGGGACACAACGCAACGAGGACTTCGATCGAGAACATCAACGGAGGTTACATAGAGGCTAAAACAGGTAATGCTACTTATGGTCTTATAATTAGGGACTACAACAGTAACGGCTGGGCTAATATAACTACCAACAATGGACTGCTTCAACTCGGCTATAATAATAATAGCACAACTGCTGGCATTTTTCTTAACGATTCCGACAACGTTGGTATCGGAGACAGCAGCCCTTCCTATAGACTGGATGTGAACGGAACTATCCGCGCGCAGGGCGCCGCATCCGATATCATTGCCGCGGATAATTTTTACGCGCTAGGGATGAATACCGGGACAGGCTACTCAATGTACCTCGACACCAGCAACGGCCGCTTAGAGCGCTCGACCTCCACGCGCAAGATTAAAAATAACATCCAAACTTACGATGCCCCATGTTTGGATAAAATTCTAACCTTGCGTCCCGTTAAATACGAGTTAAAGTCAAAACCAGGACGTACAGAGCTGGGATTGATAGCGGAAGAGGTATATGAGGTTGATCCACAATTGGTGATTATGGATGCGGATTATGACTATGATGAAGAAGGCCAGATTAAAAGAAACGTATATACCGATGAAGAGACAGGCAAAACGGTAAAAGAAAACGAGATCCTTAGTGATAATCTAGTTCCAACCGACGTCCAATATCGGCAGGTGACAACAACCTTGATTAAGGCAATGCAGGAACTCAAAGCTGAGAACGATGCACTCCTTCTTCGGGTTGAGCAATTAGAAGCCGTATAAATTATGTCCAAAGACCCCAATTATATCCCCAAGCTAGAAAAAGCTATCGCTCAGAAGTATGGTGAAGAAGCCATCAACAATCCAGCACGGTTTTGGGACGACGACAAAGAGAAAGAATATATTAAACAGTCCCTAGAAGAACGACAGAAGTTGGCTAAATTGTCCGAAAGCCAAGACAAAGTAGAACAAGACGGATTTTTAATAAACAAAAAACTACTTATTAGAGATACAAATCGCTCGTGCCCTGTTTGTAATAAATATTCATTTGATGCGCGCAACGAATTGTATATGAATAAGTTTGAATGTTGCTGGAAATGCTACATTCAATGGATAGAAGACCGGGAAGAACGATGGCTGTCTGGATGGCGGCCTGCAAAGGAGAGTTAATCAATGGCTACGACACTAGAAATTATTCAAGGAATCGCCCAAGCGGCCGCTAATGCATATGATGGTTCGCATGATGAGTCGATAAATGCAGACGGCCGAGCGCGCAAGGTCGGCTTGAAGCGAGAAGAGGGAGATCTTATTCAAGATAGACGTATCACCGACGGATTTAAGGTACGATTTAGTGGCCCTATTTTAACTATCTTGTACCAATCTGAGGTTCGCCTTAAAGAGGTAGCCCAAAAGGGCTTTGAAGATGAAGTGGCGAGCATGATAAATGATATTGCCTCATTCCTTAAAAAGGAATATAAGATTATCACCAAAGACAGTTTAACACTGACGAAGGTTGGAGAACCCTCCATCCTGGTTCAAAAGATATCTAACTTCCGCACTGATGTTTGTGCCACTTGTGATTATAAAATTGGTGGCATCGGCGATGTGGAAGAGGTCAAGGTGGGGACCGACAAGGAGCGCCTGGACCAAGCAATTAAAAGCTGGCTCTCACAGGGCCCCGCTAACAAGAGACCCCGCAACGACACCCGCAAAGGTAAGTAAACGGGTGTTATGGGATATCAGCTTACTAAGCAGGAGATTCTGAAAGAGGTAATAAAGTCTGGGAAAGATCCAGTACATTTTATCACCAGCTATTGTAAAATCTCTCACCCTCAACGAGGGCAAATCCCATTTAAAACCTATGATTTTCAGGATGATCTTCTAAGAGATTTTACTGATTACCGATTTAATGTCGTTTTAAAAGCACGCCAGCTAGGCATTTCTACTATTACAGCCGCTTACACTGTATGGCTGATGCTCTTCCATCGCGATAAAAACATTTTAGTTGTAGCTACGAAGCTTCAAACAGCTACCAACCTCGTCCGCAAAGTTAAAAAGATTATGAAGCAGCTTCCTCCGTGGATGAGGATCTCAGAAATTCATATTGATAACCGGACCTCGTTTGAACTGACTAACGGATCACAGATTAAAGCCTCCTCCACCTCATCAGACGCCGGCCGTTCCGAAGCGTTATCGCTTCTGGTAATTGACGAGGCTGCTCATGTTGAAGCACTTGACGAGTTATGGACTGCGCTGTATCCTACACTATCAACGGGCGGTCGTTGCATAGCTCTCTCTACACCTAACGGTGTTGGTAACTGGTTCCACAAAACGTGTGTGGAGGCAGAAGCAGGAACGAACGCATTTAACATGACCACTCTAATGTGGGACGTTCATCCGGACCGCGATCAACTATGGTTTGAAAAAGAAACCCAGAATATGTCAACGCGACAGATTGCACAAGAGCTTGAATGTAACTTCAATGTGTCAGGCGAGACAGTAGTTCATCCCGACGACATTATACATTATCTGGAAAATACGGTGGAGCCCAAGTATCGGAGTGGTTTTGATCGTAACTACTGGATTTGGGAAGAATATCAGGAAGGTGGTTCCTATTTGCTAGCAGCCGACATTGCTCGGGGAGATGGTCAAGATAACTCAGCATTTCATGTTTTCAAACTAGACACCTTAGAAATAGTAGCAGAGTATATTGGAAAACCAAACCCGGATGATTATGCCGACATGCTTTATGATGCCGGGAAGGAATACGGCACGTGCATGATAGTTGCTGAAAACAACAACATAGGATTTGCTGTGCTTAATAAATTAAAGGATAAGGGTTATAATAATGTTTATCACTCTACCAAGTCCTCTCACGCATATGTCGACCCGATTCAAGCTCAATGGATGGCTAATGTGGTGCCCGGATTCACAACCTCTTCGAAAACTAGACCTTTGGTCATCGCTAAGATGGAAGAGTTTATGAGGAACAAATTAATTAAGATTAATTCTAATCGATTGTTATCAGAAATGAAGACGTTTATTTGGCACAATGGCCGCGCTCAGGCTATGAGATCATATAATGATGATTTGGTGATGTCCTTTGCAATAGGCTGTTGGGTGAGAGATACAGTTTTAGTGGAGAACCAAAAATTGTCAGAATATAATAAGAACGCTATTCTTTCTATTTCTACCTCTAATCGCACGTTGAGCACCACTATACCGGGGATGCTAGGGCACAAGAAACACACAGAAGATAGCAGAGTTAAAGAAGCCATAAAGTTCAATGAGCAGTACGCGGCGATTATTAAAGGATAGATAGATGCCCACCAAAAAACAGACAGACCATAAGAATAACCCTAGAAACCCGGCGTCGCCGCTTTTCAAGAGATTAACTCGACTCTTCTCAGGGCCCCTGATTAACTACCGCGCACAATTTACGCGGGAGGAGAGACGATCAGCCTTAGACAAATACCAGTATCGATTCAAAAGCGCAAGCGGCCAGCAGTTTAAGCGTTCGTCCGACAATCTATCTCGTAACTATAACATGATGACGTCCGCTGCGATGCGGAACCAGAACCGTAACGAGCGCTACATTGATTTTGATCAAATGGAATATATGCCCGAGATTGCGTCAGCCATGGATATTTATGCGGATGAGATGACGACTTCAAATGAGTTTAATAAACTGATGAAGGTAGATTGTCGCAACGATGAGATCAAGATTATTTTGGATGCTTTGTTTTATGACGTTCTAAACATAGAATTCAATGCATTTGGCTGGGCCCGTACCATGTGTAAGTATGGGGATTTCTTTTTATACCTAGACATCGATGAGGTGCTTGGAGTTAAAAGTGTAATTGGGTTGCCATCCGGAGAAGTTGAGAGGATGGAAGGTCAAGACCCAACCAATCCTAATTATGTTCAGTATCAATGGAACTCAGCGAACATGACGTTTGAAAATTGGCAGTGCGCACATTTTAGGATTTTAGGCAACGACAAACATGCCCCCTACGGTACTTCAATGCTAGACCCGGCGCGCCGCATTTGGCGCCAGTTGGTGTTGATTGAGGACGCTATGTTGGCTTATCGAGTCGTGCGCGCACCAGAACGGCGCATGTTTAAGATTGACGTGGGGAATATTCCCCCCCAAGATGTTGAACAGTACATGGAAAAAGTCAAGACTTCCCTCAAAAGAAACTCAGTAGTGGATGCCACCTCGGGTCGAGTGGACTTGCGCTATAATCCCTTGTCGGTTGAAGAGGACTACTTCATTCCTATTCGAGGCGGCGTAGGTTCAGACATCACTACGCTTGCTGGGGCCTCACAACTAAATGATATTGACGATGTGAAGTACATTCGCGATAAGCTTTTCTCAGCCATTAAGATTCCGCAGTCCTATCTATCCATGGGCGAAGGCGCCGACGAGGACAAAACAACCCTCGCCCAAAAGGACATTCGATTTGCGCGCACCGTTCAGCGGTTACAACGCGCCTTCTTGTCAGAGTTGGAAAAGATTGCAGTTATTCACTTGTATACTTTGGGATATCGCGGCCCGGATCTAATCTCTTTTAAGCTGACCCTAAATAATCCTTCTAAATTAGCCGAGCTACAAGAGATTGAATATATTCGAACCAAGTTTGATTTGGCCAATAACGTTGTAGAGGGCATGTTTAGTAAGCATTGGATCGCAGAAAACATACTCCGTATGACCGATGAAGAATTCTTGCGTAATCAACGAGAAGCCTTCTACGATAGGAAGTATCAAGCAGCATTGGATGCAGTTACCGAAATGGGAGCCGCAGAAACTGCCGCTGCCGCAGGGTCCCTCGCGACGCCTATGGCTGGGGGCATGGAAGATCTCGCCGCCGGTGAAGGGATGGACGAACTGGGGGGCGACGTCGCCACTCCGGGAGCCGCGGCGCCCGCGCCCGGAGAGAGTGCCGCCGGCGAAGTCCCTGGCGCTGAGGGGGATGACTCATCACTGCTCGCCGCGCCTGCCCGCGTTGAAGATAATCCTACCGACAAGAGTCTTGAACCACAGGCCAAGGGAAAGAAATATCATGCTCGAAAAGAGGACCGGCGAAAAATTAATAAAGATGGACCTACTAAGCGACATATGCGCTCTACTGCGGGTGTTCGGCCTGCGCGCAGGACGCAGCCCTCTCGTAAAGATACGTTCCCAGGATACGAGATCTCGACCGGCCACAAAAATATCAACAAACTTTATGAGGAATATGAACCTATTTATAGAGATGAAGAAGAAACACAACTACTTGAGAATACAAAAGACATTCGTAAATTGATAAGCCAGATGGAACAGAAAGAGGCGGAGATTAAAAAAAGTGAGAAGCAAACACAATAAAAAAAGAAATACGGCCTTCTTATATGAAGTGCTGACGACGGAGCTAACCAAGTCTATCATTGACAAGAACGCTCCTAAAAAAAGATTTGTTTCTACTCTTATCAAAGAAAACTTTGGTAAGGGGATGATCCTCGGCGCCGAGCTACAACACTACCAGGCACTCCTGGAAACTAGCGGCCTCGAAATTTATGTAGCAGAGAAGTTGTTACAAGAAACCAAGCGCGCCTACTCTCAATTAAACAGCAAAAGAATATTTGATTCACAAACTAAGATAATTAATAAAATTAATAAAACCCTCTCCAAAGAAGCGTGGAATACTTTTGTTCCTAATTTTAAATCTCTCGCTACGGTGGACGCCATCTTTAATATTTCAACACCTGTTAAGCAAAGAGTCTTACACGAGGACACCCTTATTAAACTGCTTCAATCGCCTCAAAAATTAGAAGAGAACAAGTTACAACCTATGGATAACATTGTTTATAATTCTTTTGTTAAAAAGTTTAATGAAAAATACGGCACCCTTTTGAAAGAGCAGAAAGATTTATTGGGAAAGTATATTGCTTCGTTTGCCGACAACGGCCTAGAACTTAAACTCTATTTGAATGAAGAGGTGGGTCGCCTTAAAACATCCGTAGAGACGTCTTTAAAGTTAGAAGAGATATACACCGATGAAAATATGGTCGCGAAGACCAAAAAAGTATTGGGCATCCTAGAAGAGTTCAAGGCCGCGGCCCCCACCGCTGAGGTGATAACGCAGGTATTGAAGGTACAGCTACTAGTCCGGGAAATACAGTCTAATGATTAACATTACGATTGGAGGACCACAGGCCAGCGTAGAACTCGCAGCTCGAAAGACGCTTGAAGGAAATCTGCTCATTATGGATCATGATATCATCGATATTGTTCTTCTTCCAGAAAGCTTTAAGGTTGTTACCTTTCCTAAAAGCTCTGCTACGGACGATGTGTATGGCACACAATCACGTTTTTTTGATTTTTTATCTGACAAGGGGGTAATCGATCGCCAAAGTGTGCAGGGTGGTAATATTTTTAGTTCTATTGAGGGTATTATTCCGGAGAGCAAGAACGTCAATCCACTTCAAGCAGCGGTATATGTAATCTCCGAGTTTCTGGAAGACGAAGCGAAGGCCCTCCAATCAGCCCAGAAATATGAAAAAGAGATTGAAAATTACTTTACCGAACCCACCGACCAGGATAGCACTGAGCTTGGGGAGGTACCTCAGTATGCCGAGAAGGGCGCGATGGTACCTGGATATTATTACATTCCGCTTCGCTACAAGATGTAATGGGCGCCCATGTAATAATATGGCCCACGCTTGAAAGCCTGGTGCTTTTTATTTTATGTGCTTACGGTCTTACGCAGCTTCTTTGCTTTTCTAAGATCCTAGACCGAATTAGGCCGAAACATTATTTCTTTTCATGCCCCATGTGCATAGGGTTTTGGGTAGGTATATTTCTCTGGGGCGTTACTAATTATACAGAACTATTTATATTTGATGGCACGAATCTCGTAACGGGATTTTTGCTTGGCTGTTTAAGTTCGGGTACTTCATATGCTTTAAATATGATTATCTGTGACGATGGCATACAAATAGGAAGAGGAGAACGACATGACTAAATGGATGTTACAACCAGTACGACGATGTTGCAAGGGCAGTTGACTACTTTAAAGGAATAATATAATGGCGCGCAGAAAAAATGTAAAACGAATAGATCCAAGATACTTCTTGAATGAAACCGTAAACCGTGGAGAAGAACTAGAAGAGGGTTGCGGGGACCACGAAGAAGCCATGGCAATCGATATTGAAGGGCCCGGAGTGGACCTTCAAGTAAACGATATTAGTGACTTGCCTCCCGAAGAGGCATTTGTTGCCGGCCTAGAGGTGGCAAAGGATGCCATTGATCAGTTGATGGGTGGTCCCGAGGATCTTCCTCCCGAAGGCGAAGGCGCCCTCCAAGAATTTCTTAAAGAAGATAGGAGCGATCACATCCACGGGATCAGTGAGAAAATTGGGCGCCTGGAAGCTGAGATAGAAAGAGCCGAGGATTCTTTGGAAGAAGCTGAAAGGCTTGCCACAGATCCATATAGTGAAGAAATAACTTTTCAAAACTTGATGGATCTGAGATCCCGGCCGGCCTGGTACGAAACGCAATTACGTATTGGCAATATGAGAGATAAGCTTGGACTTTTGGGACAACAGGCGGCACAACTTGAACTCAGCCCGGGGGGACCTAAAGGTCCAGTTGGTCAACTAGCGAGACCGGAATATTAAAAATGACCAAAAAACTTCTACGCGAATATTACGAGCTATGCGATGGTGGAGTCTGTCAAGATCTACTCACGGAAGCGGAAAAGAAGTTTGTTGCCGACGGCGGCATGATACTGTCTGGCCTGATGCAAATGGCCGAGACCCAAAATGGCAACGGCCGCGTTTATCCTCAGAAGATTTTAGAACGAGAAGTAAAAAACTATAATAAGATCGTGGAAGACCGGCGCGCCCTTGGCGAACTCGACCATCCGGAGGAGTCGGTCATCAACTTGCGAAATGCCTCACATATGATTACAGAAATCTGGATGGAGGGCCCCGAAGTGAAGGGCAAGATGAAGGTTCTAGAAACCCCTAGCGGCAAGATTCTGCGTTCTCTTGTAGAGTCCGGAGTCTCCATTGGTATCTCTTCTCGCGGCCTAGGTTCAGTCAAAGAAACGATGGGCAAGACCATAGTAGAAGATGATTTTCAGCTTATTTGTTTTGATGTTGTGTCGGAGCCCTCTACACCCGGCGCATTTATGATGCAAGAAAACAAGAATAAGCTTAATGAAGTGTTTACAAAAGCCGATCGCATCAATCGAGCGTTAAATGAGATTTTGCGAGATTAAAGATGAGTATGCAGTCCCTACTGGAAGGATGGCGCGTCTTCATTAAGGAAGATGTGACCCCGCGCGATCTTTATAAATTAGACCTCCCAACCTTCGTTTCTCAAATTCAAACCAACAAAGAGGAAGTACTCGCAGCCCTCGCCGGCGGCCTTCAAGACGCTAATGTCGCCGATGATCAAGTGGCGATTGTGACAGGAGATGTGGTATGCAAGACCCTTCGTCCTACTCAGGCCGAGGTGGTAATGGATAAATCATTAAACTTTACTTTGAAGAATCCTGCGACGTCGATGGGATATTTAAGTTCGAACGGCCCCTTTGAGGTGGGCCCCCCGGGAAATACTGCAATAATAGTATTAAATAATAAATATGTACTTGATGGTCATCATCGGTGGTCTTCGTTATATTGCATGAACCCCAATGCATCTATATATTGTTTCAATATTGAAGTAAACGCTCCTCCGGCCGATGTATTAAAGCTTCTTCAAGCCTCCATCGCAGCGTATACTGGTGGCGCTCCTCCTTCTAATCCCGGAGGAGGTATCAATTTATTTGAGGTAAACGAGGGCACTCTCGACCAGTACGTTAGAGAGAAGCTCACGCCCGATCTGGTGCGGGAATTTATTAAGCTAGGCCTGTTAGAGCTACCGCAAGTTCAAGCGCTCCAACCCCCAGAACGGATGTCGCCAATTAAAGCTGGCTATGGGGCCTTGGAGGCAATTGTCGCGCAGAACGTGGGTATATTACAGACGAGCAGCACCCCAGTGCCCGGTGCGACGACCCGCGAACCGATGCCCCAAGCGGACGCACCACAAGGATCTCAGGTGACTGCGGGCGGTGAAACTCCGGCTGCCCTTGAACCCTTAGAAAAAGGGATGATTGATTTTAGGCGTCCATATGCCACCGCGCGGAGCGCAGGCAAACAAAGAAAGTGAACCAATGAATAAAGTAGAATTAAAAAAATTACTTAAGCCGCTCATTAAAGAGTGTATCAAAGAGGTGATCTTTGAAGACGGCGTACTTTCGAACATCGTGTCGGAGGTAAACCAGGGCCTAAGAGTACAGCCGCTCGTAGAAACACGCCAAGTACCGTCCCAAACACAAGAGCGCAACTTTACTGAGATGCGCCAGAAATCTGCGAGAGAACAGAAACAAAAAGTTAACGAGCACAAGAAACAACTTTTGGAAGCCATTGGAAAAGATGCCTATAATGGGGTTAACCTTTTTGAGGGAACGACGCCGATGGCTCCCGCCGCCACCGCGGGCGCCCCTGCTACAACTCATGGCCCTTTGTCGGGCGTAGCGCCTCACGATAGTGGTGTAGACATTACTAGCTTAATGGGAGGCGTCTCACGCCACTGGAAAGCTCACATGGATGCAGGGAAGTAGAGGGCTCAGTGAGCGATAACGCAGTGGTGACGTCGCGCCCAGGTGAACACCCGGAGAGATTAATTCGGAGATTCATCAAAAAAGTAAAAAGAAGTGGTATACTAGAAGAGTACCGAGAGAAGACATCTTATTACATCAAACCATCGGTAAAACGCAAGATAAAACAGAAAAAAGCGCGTCGCGAAAAGCAACGTTTAGAAAGAAAACTCAATAAAAGGAAATAGTTGTGTTAGACTACTATTTAATAATGCGGAGAGAATAATATGCCAGCAATGAATTATACAGTAGGGTTACATAATGTCGGATCGTACCAGGTTTCTGGTATACCATTTGCTACCGGCAGTGTTAATTGCCCCCAGGCGGTGGAGATACAATTTCCAGGAGTCACCAAGTGGGTAACAGTAGCCAATCATGGATCGGCCTCTGTGAAGGTAGGCTTTTCAGCCTACGGCATGCGCGGCGATAATGTGGCAGGGGACTTGCCCTTTAATCGCTATCTGCGCGTTCCCCCTCACACTTCCGGGTCTGCGTGTGTGCAGACATTTGATGTTAAAGTAACGGCAATATGGCTGAGCGGGTCCAACAGCGTTGATGTAATGGCTGGTTTAACCGCTATTAAGACCGATCGTATTAATAACCTGGCTGTATCTCCGTCAGGCAGTAATTGGTCGGGTTCTCTAGCGGCGCAAGTATAGGTAGGAAACAGTGGCTTCTGGGTGGGCATATGTAGGCTGCACAACAGGGTCAGCCCCGGGCGCGCAAGGTATTGTCGGCTCGCTGCAATTTCATACAGGTTCGGGCGGCATAAGCGGCAGCAGTTACCTTAGCTGGTCCTATGGCGGCCCCATTCGCTCTTTAAAAGTATCCGGCAATCTCGATGTTAGTGGCACCATTTATGCTGATGCAGTAGACGTTGTTAATATAACCCACCAAACCATATCTTATATATCTTCGAGCGGCAATACGATATTTGGCGACACTCTAAACGACACCCATGAATTTACCGGCAGTATCTCTGTAAGCTCGAGCCTAACGGGGGGCACTGTGGGCCAGTATGGCGCGCCCGTGATGTTTGTAACCAGTTCCGGCCGCGTAGGGATTGGTCTCCCCGTGTATGGCACCTCTTCGGTGCCGGTGCCTCCGTCTGCGAGCCTTCATATAAGCGGCGGAATTGCGGTGCATTATACAAAGCTTGTAACGAGTGCTTATACGGTTGAAGCAAAAGATTATATCATAGGAATTTCAAGCTCGGCGGCTGTCACTTTGACGCTTCCCACCGCGGCCTCTATGGGCTCGGGGCGCCTGCTGATTATCAAGGATGAATACTATGACGACGGGACTGCCCGCGCAGAGGGAAATAAGATCGCGACGTCGGGAACGGGCGGTGAATTAATAGATGGAGAAACGAGCTACGATTTATATGGGTCGAACCAGGGAAGCTTCACGTTGTATTCAGATGGTGTAGATAAGTGGTTCGTAGCATAGAATGTGTTAGAGGCATGCAGACGAGATGGCATATAATGTACTTACAGGATCAATCTTTCGAATCCCCACCGGCAGCCTTAAAATTACAGGCTCATTCGCCGGCGATGCAGGTAATCTAACCAATCTACCTATAGATAATATAACAAACGCGGCCGATAACAGGCTCGTAACTTTTACCTCAGTCGCCGGACAGACACTAAACGGAGAAGCAAATTTAACATTTAACGGGTCTGCTTTAAGTATTACCGGAGAAGTAACGGCCAGTATTGGTGTCAAAGCCAATTTTTTCGAAGGAGACGGTAGCAGACTAACTGGCATTACCGGCACCGGTGCTGGCATCTTTACAGAGGTTAATAGTTCCAACGCCTACACAACGAGCAGTGTTAAAATTGGCGCCTCGGGCACCCCAGCAGCAAATTTACATGTTAGTGGGACTACCTACTTAAGCGGCGGAGTGGCGTTTAGACGCGCCGCCATTACTGCTAATCATACAGCCTCTACAACCGAATTCTTTTTGGGCGTCAACACATCAGCAGCCGTATCTATCCTTTTAGACGCGACCCAGTTTACTAATGGCCAAATGATTGTGGTAAAAGATGAGATTGGAAGCGCTAGCGTTAATAATATAACTCTCACCGCTAGCGGATCTCAAACTATTGACGTAGATTATGCGTCGGTGGCCATTGAATCACCTTTTGGTGCGGTCAACCTTTATAGTGACACAACCAATTGGTTTATTTTCTAATATTATCGCGACTCTCTGAAAATAAGCCATTTTAATTAAAATATAATGGTCTTTTCTTCGTCTGAATAGCTATATGGTATGAGGAAACTTACATAATATACTTTGTGGAGGGTATAAAATATGGCATATAAATTTCAAAGAGGAAGGGCGTTTCTCTCAGGCACCCTTGACCTCGACGGCGAACTAACTGGTTCTGGCAATGTTTTGCTGGGCAGTCTTATTGATAGCTCATCTTCTGTAAGAGGCGTTTTAGACCTCGAGGATGCTGATGGCTCCACCTATGGTCTTCAATTAGGAGGCACCCTTGTTACTTCAACGGGCACAGAACTAAACTTGCTCGACGGCGCAACTGCCGGCGTTAAGGTAGCCAGCAAAGCAGCTGTTTACAGTTCTTCAGGATCATTAAATACATGGGGGCTCACGGTTGTTGACGGAGCTTATAATCTTACGGTCGCATCTCACGATGCCAGCTCTAACGGTTTGGTGCTGGGAAGCACCTTGGTTACCGCAACGGCCGCTGAACTAAATTACAGCGATGGGATTTCGCTTGGTACCGGCTCTGCCAGCACGGTTCTTTCTCTTGATGCTAACAGAAGCGTTACCAACATTCTCAATCTTACAGCTTCGTTTATTTCATCCTCTGTTGTGGGTGGTTTTATTGGGGATGGTTCTTCTCTAACTAATGTTACTTCTACGGCAACTGTGTCTGGTTCAACTCTGACACGAGGATATCTATGGGTTGGTGATGGCGCTAATACAGCCCTGGCCTTTGATTCGGCTACCGACGGCCAGATTTTGGTTGGTGACGGTGACGATGTTTTGTCCGTGGCGGTTTCGGGAGATGTTACGCTAGCTAGTACTGGCGTGGTAACGATTGCAAACAATGCTGTTGAAACAGTAATGATTAAAAATAACGCCGTTACAATGGCGTCAATGGCGACTGGTTCCCTTGAAAACAATGCTTATGCAACCGGTTCAATAGAAGCCAATCACATTGAGCAGGGTGCTGTTACCATGGCAGCAATGGGCACAGGCTCAGTTGAAAACAATGCTTATGCAACCGGCTCAATAGAAGCCAATCACATTAAGCAGGGCGCTGTTACAATGGCGGCAATGGCTACTGGCTCCGTCGAAGTGAATGCAATCAAACAAGCTGCTGTTACCATGGCAGCCCTGGCTACTGGCTCTGTCGAGACAAACGCGATTAAGCAAGGTGCTGTTACTATGGCAGCCATGGCAACTGGTTCTGTGAAGAACAACGCTCTTGCTAGCGGCTCGGTAGAAAACGGTCACTTGGCCGGCGGAATTACCGGCGCCAAGATGAACAACGCTATCTTTGCAGATCTTGAAATCGGCGCGCCAAGTGCCGACGGCGAGGTTATTGTTGCGACTGGTGCGGGCGCCTTTGCATATGAGAGTGGTGCAACACTACGAACCAGTTTAGGTCTCGGCACCGGCGATAGCCCAACATTTGATGATCTTACTGTTACTGAGCTCACTGTTACTGGTGATACTACTCTAGGCGATGCCGGCGATGATACGGTTACTATTAGTGCTGGCCAAATCACGATTTCGAATGCGGTTGCTTTTACTAATATTAAGTATAAGGGTGAGAATTATAGTGTCAGTGCTGGCGATTACTTGATCGACGCAGCAGGGGGATTTACTATGACTCTCCCGGCCGTTTCCGGCATCCAGAACGGAACTCAATTTGTTATCAAGAACGGCAACGGAGATGCCTCTGTTGCTTCTCCTGTTACAATTACAGGCAGCGGCCCGGGAACAATTGACGGCGAGAATAGCATCAAGCTGGAATCAAGCTATGCTGCTGTTACTGTAATGGCTAGTGGTAGCTCATGGTTGGTCCTCTAAGATAAATCTAACTTCTCTTAGGAGAATAGTTATACAAGTTGGGGCGCCTATCTTTCGAGATAGGCGCCCTTTTTATATTTGAGTTTCTATTTACAGTGAGATGGCATATAAATACGCAACAGGCTCCGTTCAGCGCGGTGACATCTATAATGAAGATGATGCCCAGGGAAATACTTATTTAGACTGGAGCGAAGATGCTGTTGGAATCGTGGCCGGCGGCGCGCTGGCTTTCACTATCTCTGGATCTAATGATGAGATTAGTTCGTCGTACAATCTTTCTGCGTCTGCCTTCTATGGCGATGGTTCGGCGCTCTCAAACATCACAGCCACAGCATCCCCAGCCGGATCCGACACAAACGTTCAATATAATGATGGCGGTAGTACGGGCGGCGACTCTGGGTTTGTTTATGATGGCGCTGGGTCAATCACAGTCACCAATTCTGTAACAGCATCTAACGGCATTAAGTCTGACGGGGTTAATCAATTTACCGCAGGTACCTGTTTCTCTTCTCCTGTGGCCGTTACCTCAAGTATAAAATACTACCCCCAAGTTCTCGGCTGGCAGCACTACTCACTCCCGGCTACGGGAGCTTTCGTGATTCATACAAATATAACGGCCAGTAGCCACGAGATGTTTGAGATCAGGGTACACGGATATAATTATTTTGGCGCCGGTATGATTGACTTTACGATAGGAGGCTACGCCTACGCCACCATGGCGCGTACA